>Ga0315289_10000547_pt1 | contig 57831 bp, 44 predicted proteins | sample YL17G11_40_MG_FD_203452 | JGI IMG/M metagenome (GOLD analysis project Ga0315289, IMG submission 203452) | Sediment microbial communities from Yellowstone Lake, YNP, Wyoming, USA - YL17G11_40 | ecosystem: Environmental > Aquatic > Freshwater > Lake > Sediment | place: USA: Wyoming | collected...
GGGATTTTTAAGATGTTCATGACATCTTTTTTAGTCGCTTGGGAGTCACAGATAATTAAATCACACTCTTTTCTCACCCAGTTCAATCTTCTTTTTTGATTGACGACAATATTATGACCGCCCTTTTGTTGAAAACTTTCAGGATATTGATAGACGATCAAATCATGGATGGTGGTGACTTTTTTGGCTTGAGTCGGTGGTTGGAGCCAATCTGAAGAAAAGAAAACTTCAATTTTGCCAATCAACCACTCGATGGGAAGAACGTGGATTCTATTCCAAAGAAATTCTAAAAGTAAGGGCGGTAAAAAGAAGGTTTTTGCCGTCACTTTTTTGTTGTCTTTAAATTGGGTCAGGTATTCATCAAGAAACTTTTTTTGGCGCAATGATCCGCCAAACAAAACGTATTCATTTTTTCCATCGATTCTTAACAGGTTTTCGATTAAGTTTTGGGTATAAAGAGCTACCCCCGTTCCCTCGTAAATAATTTGACTGATATCAATTCCAATTTTCATTTTTTTATTATATAATCTCGTCAACACCTAAAGAGAGATTCGTTCGTAGAGTCTCTCTTTTTATTTTTATCTCTTTTTCATCTGCATTAATTGGAAAACAATCCCATAAACAAAGAAGGCAGCCGCGTACCAGGTTAAACGCTCGGCGGTAAAGAAAATCCAAAATTTAAAGAGAGGCATGGCCAGGAAAAGACACATTAGGCCTATAATGATAGAGACACGGGGATTTCTTCTCCAGAGAACTAAACAAAAAAGCAAAAAAAAGCCTAAATCTTGAATTTTCATTAATTTTCTCCTTATATTATACTATACTTAATGTCTCGCTGGCTCAAATTACTGATTTTTTGGCTCCTGGCTCTTTCTCTCCTCTACTCTACTCTTGCCCTTCTACGACACGCTCATTTTCAGTCCGGCGGCTTTGATTTGGGCCTTTACGACCAAACCGTCTGGAAATATGCCCGCTTTCTTTCACCCTACAACACCGTCAAGGACCGCTTCGCTCTTGGCGACCACCTTAACCTCACCCTGCCTTTAATCGCCCCGCTTTATTGGCTTTGGTCAGACGTCAGGTTACTATTAATTTTCCAGGCTTTTTGGTTGAGTTTCTCCAGCCTAGCTATTTACCAACTCTGCCGGTTGAGAAAATTTTCCCATTTGACTTCTTTCAACCTTAGTTTTCTTTACAGTCTTTTTTACGGGATCCAGTTTGCCGTTTTTTTTGATTTCCATCCCATCACTCTCGGTGTCGGTTTAATTGCCTGGCTGGTTCTTTTCTTGGAGAAAAAGCAAAAGAAACTCTTTTGGCTAACTTTGGTGCTTTTGCTTCTCACCCAGGAAAACATGGGTCTGGCTTTGACCTCTTTGGGCTTGATTTATTTTTTTAAAAAGGATTATCGCCGCTTGGCCATCGGCTTTATTTTTGGCGGCCTCGCCTGGAGTCTTTTGGCCGCCAAGGTGATCACTTCTTTTTCACCCGAGGCCGGTTTTCAATATTGGCCGACCATCAGTCATAATCTTTTAACGATTGTTCAAGAATTTTTTAATGCTGAAGAAAAAAGACAAGTTTGGCTCTATTCTTTCAGTTGGTTTTCTTTCCTCCCCTTTTTGTCCCCTGGCGCGGTTTTGGCCGTTGCCTTTGAACTAGCTCAATACTTCGTCACTGGTCCGGAATTTGCCCGGATGTGGAGTCCTTTTATGCACCATCGGGCCATTCTTGCTCCTTTTCTTCTCCTAGGAGCTCTCGATGCCTTAAGACTTTTAGAAAAAATAAAGAAGAAGTGGTTTAAACCCCAAATTGTGACTTTGTTAATGGTTTTGGTGGCTTTGGGCCTCCAATACGGCTTTCACTTCCCTCTCAACAAACTCTCTAAACCCATTTATTGGCAGGAAGAGCCCTGGATGGATGACAATCGGACTTTGTTTCAAGTCATTCCCTCAGACGCCAGTCTAGCCACTCAACAAAGCCTTGTCCCTCACTTAAGTCAACGAAAAGAAATTTACCTTGTTTGGCCCCGAGAGCATGATTTTGAGAACCAAATCTGCGGCCAAACCAGTTGCTGGTGGCTTGATTTTGGCGGTCAACCGGAATATCTCGTTGTTGACCTTCACCCTTATCAATGGCTGACCCAACTGCTCGAAACTAATGAAAATTTTGAACAAGCGGTGCTGAACATGAAAAAAAGCAACCGGATTACTTTGGAAAAGGAGATAAATAATGCCAAACTTTATAAAATCAATTACCAAAACTAAATCTCGTCAGTTTTTTCTTTTTTTAATCAGTTTTCTGGTCTTAATCTTCGTCTGGGCAATCACCTCTTTGGTTTCTTATCAACGCTTGGGCGTTTTTGGCTGCTTTGACCAATGTTTCAATTATGTCGCCGCTTTTTTTATGCTTCAAGGCAAAATCCTTTTCTCCCAAATTTTTTTCAATCACCAACCCCTGATGGCTTATTTCAGTTATCTTCTTCAACTCATTCTCCATCCCGAAAATCTCTATCAGTTGGTGCTTTACCATCGTCTTTCAATGATTGCTTTCGCCCTTTTGATGAATCTCCTCCTTCTTGGCCGATTTCGTTGGGTGGGTTTCGGTTTTATTCTTTTTTACGAAACGACTAAATATTATCTTTTCGGCCATTTCTTTCTGCCCGAAGCGATGATGGTCTACCCGCTTGTTTATCTCGGCGGTCTTTTTTGGCAAGGCCTGGAGGGTAAAAAAATCTTTTTTTATGATTTCCTTTTAAGCGGCTTGTTTGTCTGGTTAGTAATCTTTTTAAGCCTTGCCTACGCCCCTCTGGCCGTCTGTCTTTACCTTTTATTTCTTTTTTCGGTCAGGAAAAGTTATTTTCGGTTGATTCTTTTTTCTCTTTTCACTTTTTTCCTTCTTTGTCTTGTCTTCCTGGTCAGCCTGCCTCTGTGTGATTATTTCTTTCAAACCTTTCTGGTCAATTTGAGGGCGGTCGACATTGAAACTAAGGCCACCGGCATGCGAGGCCTCAGTTTTTTGAAAATCTTTTTCTATCCCTTTTTTATTCTCTTCAAAGGCGCCAGACATCTTTTCTGGTTAATTTTATTTGGTTTGGATTTAATTTTTCTTTCTTTAACTTTTTGGCTGGCGAAAGAGAGAAAAAAACCAAAGTCAGTTCTCTTGGTTTTTTTTATTCTAGGTTTGGCTTTGACCAGGTACGTTGAACCGGGAACGGTTTTTTATCAAGCTTTTCATTTGCTGGCTTGGTACGGGCTTTTTTTGCTCTTTACTTTTTCCTTTTTAAGAGATTTTCTTTTTAAACAAAAGAACCGATTTCTTTCTTCGCTGATTCTTCTGCTTCTGGCCGGATTTCTTATGGCCGCTGTTTTTTCCCCCCAATCTTTTCTTCAGGAAAAAACCAATCGGGATGAAGAATTCACCGTCAATTACGCCCCTTATTTTGCCACTGGTGAAGTGATCAAAATTCTTTCAAAACCCGGTGACCAACTTTTCCTCGACCTTTGGGATGATTTAATTTACTGGCAAGCCGGTTTGGATTCCTCTTATTCCTATTCCTTATACACTCCTATCATGACCAATTTTTCCCAATACCAAGAAGCTCGTTTGGCAATGTTTGCCGAAAATCCGCCTGATTTTTACTACTCTTATTATGGCCTGGGAGAAAATTGCCCGCCGCTTTTGCCGGCAAACAGGGTTAAAGAATATTGCCAACTTTATTTTGGGGGAAAACCAAGCTGTTTATATCTTCAGGAAGAAAAACTAAAAGCCATTGAACCGCGCCAATGGGAGGCGGTGGCCGAATTAGGCTTTTCTCTGCCGGAAACTGAAAACTAGATAACCACCGCTAAGAAGAAGAGTCAAAAGAGAAACGATGCCTCCCCAATAAACATATTGCTGACCCGAAAATTCAACCATCACCTCCAAATCACCGGTTTGTTCAATGAAAAAACTGTTCAAAAAGCCCAGATAAAGTTGAGAAGAGATTGTTTCACCGTCAATCTTCATCTGCCAGAGTTCGTCATAAGTTTCAGAAAAGACCAGCGTCGCCGGTGGTTGGTCAATTTCAAGTGAAACAAGATATTTTGTCGGGTTAATCATCTTGATTGATTTGACGACAGAAGCATCAGCCAAAAAGAAATGGTCTTGATAATCACTGACTTGATAAACAGCGATTTTCTCGGTCACTTCAACCTTTTCAAGCCAGGCAATCGTCTCCAAAAACGTTTCCACTTCTTCTCTTTGCTGATGATTGTATTGACGTTCAGCCATAAAAATTTCTCCTTCAGAATCAAAGGGAACAATGATATATTTAATTGCCATGGCCGCTAAAACTTTCTCTGTTTGGGGGTTTAAGAAAAAACTTAACTCTCTCACATAACAGCGGTCATTGGGAAAACACTTTTCACCCCAATTCTCCGGCATTTCGACTCTAAAAGAACAGAAAGGTTCCAGGCAAACCGTGTCCGTTGAAAAACTCTCGGAGGAAATCACCGGGTGGTTATTTGAATGAAACCCAAACCTTTGTTGTTTCGGCACCCAGAAGGTCCTAAAAAATTCCGGCTGGCTAATTAAAAATTCTTTTAAAACCAGATAATCATGGGGGATCTTTTTTGTTTTAAAAGTACCGTTTAATTCTCCCCCAATGGCTGGTTTGATTAAAAGCAACAAATAACAGAAAACAAGCAATAAAAATATTCTTGTTAAATAATTTTTTGTGGAGAAGAGAAGGTTTTTGGTACTCAATCTTTTATGTATTTCCGAAAGACTAAATGGGATTAAAATTGAATAGCTCAAGGCCGTTAATAGATAAAACTTGCTGGCATCGCGAAACAGATTCATTCCCGGTACATTTTTGAAAAGCCAAAGATAAACTTCACCAAAGGGTGGGTTGGTTCCTTTGGCCAAAAAGGCGCCCATTAAGCCTAGTGAGGCAAAAAACAAGAGATTTTTTTTCTGGACTAAATTTTTGATTCTTTGACTAAAAAGCAGGGTACTGAAGGCGAGGATCGGTAATAAAAGAAACTCTGGACGGAAAAAATAGGTTTTGCCAAAAATGTTTTCCGGCCAATTGGGATGAAGCAAAGAAAGGCTATCGGAAAATTGGCCAAAGCTCAAAAACTCTGCCCAGCCCCCAAACGTAAAAGTGGGTGAAAAAGAGGCTTTTCTTAAAATTAAACTCGGTAAAAGCCAATAGAAATGAAGGAAGAAAGTGACGATTAAAGGAATGCCTAAATTCTTAGCCAAACTTGTCATCCGTAATTTGGAATTGAATAACTGGAGCAATAAATAGCCCCCAACCGCCATTAAAGTAATAAAAGCCAGTCTCGGTTCAAAAGAGACTTGAACCGCCAAAATCATGCCGGTAAATAGTGCCTTTTTAATCAACCATTCGTCATTCGTTTTTGAATCATTAATTAATTGAATAAACAGGCCCAAAACTAACGGAGCGATGGCATAAGAAAGAAAAATTGAAACCTGTCCCCCACCGACAATCATTAAAATATAGGTATTGAAAAGATAAATAAACGAAGCTAAAAATCTCAATTTGGCTTTAGGTAAAACCAGCTTATATAAATAGTATGATGAAAAAAGGCTTAACGGGAGAAAAGGCCAATACCAAGCCATTCTTTCAATCAAAACCCAAGAAAAACCTAAAATAGATAATAATCTCAAAGGTAAAATTAAATAGGGGAAAAAATAGATTAGGGAACTATAACTCCCCAAGGCATTGTAAGACCAAAGATAGGGAAAGCCAGGGAAACTTTTTAGGGTTTCCAAAAAGTAAAAGCCAGTGTCACCACTGGAAATTTCTCCTAAACCAAACCAGGAGCGGAATATCCAGAAAATTAGCAAAAAGAACCCTAACCAGAAAATTTTATTAATGCCTTTTCTCATTTTTGGAAAAACCCCTGACAAAAGCTTGAACTAGACCAACGAGCAAAAACAGAAAAAACCAGGAGGCTCCTTTTTCCATAATCATTTCTTTATCGAAAAATTGAAAAACAAAAGAAATTCCGTAAGAAACGGCGGCTAAAACAAAACTTGCTTGTGGTTCAAACTTGAAACTAAAAACAGTCAAAATCCACAAAAACATTAAAATTAAAACCGCCAAATCAAAAATTTGAGGATTAAAAAAAATATCCCAAATTAAACCCAGGCAAAAAATCCCTAAAAGATAAACTTTATGTTTCAAAACTAATTTTTTAGCTCTTTTTAACATGTTTGAATAAGTAAATCTTGTTGCTCCGCAATAAACAAAGTTTGTGGCTGCGCCATAAACCAAATCCCAAACTAACAATTATTGTTACCAGAGTTACCCCCACACCCAAATAAAACAGTCTTTGAGGCCAATATTCAATGATGATCTGATAACTCTCTTGGTCATTGACATCTTCGGGAGTAATGTACCAAGCATTGGCATAACCATTCATCAGCAAATGGCGCTCCTCCGGAAGTGATTTCTTCCCCCAGGTTTCATAAAATTTCTTATCAATCCAGTTACCTTCTTCTTGCCTTTCTTTTATCTCGCCATTAAAATAACTACCCACTATTCCATCCAAATTCGCTATCTGGCTTTCGCCATTGGTCGTTTCTTTAAGATACGCTTTCCAGCCTCGATGAAAACTTTCACTAAAAACCAGAAAGTAGGGCTGATTGACATTAGCTATTTCCAGGCTATATTTAGTCGGATTTATTTTTTGAAAAGTAATTTGGGGAACTTCAAAAGAATTCTCACTCTTGCTCTTTTTTAAAACCATTTTTGGTTCCATGATTTTTGTTAATGTTGCTTCCTTAACCTCCACCTCGGAAGTTTCTCCTTCTTTACTTTCACTGGAAATAAATATCTTTGCTTTTTTGACACCACTTCCTGAATAAATCACAAAGCTATAATCTTGCCATTCGGAAAGATTTTTTTCTGTCAGTTTTTCTTCCAGTAAAATATTAGTTTTGTCAGACTGTTTATTTATCACTCCTTTATCAAGCCAAACAGTGTCAATTATCTCATTTTCTTCAATTATAAAAATCTTTAAACTGCCTGAAGAAATTTTGTATTTAAATGAAAACTTATAAGCACTTTCTGGTTCCCAGTTTTCAATTTCCTGCCACACTGTTGGCGCGCCTTCTTTATTAAAATATTTTGTTATTTCCCCTATTTTTAGCATCCTTTCCGAAGTATCCCAATTTTCGTCCAATAGATTTTGGGTTTGTGTTTGGTCTAAAACCAAGATGTATTCCTGGGCATTAAATTTTTGTTTGCCAAAAGAAAGCCAGTTTTTTTCTTGTTGCTCGTTAACCATTCCGAGACTAAACTCTTTTTCTTTGTTGGGAGTCACGTTTTTTATCTCCCAATTAAAAATCCCTTCTTCTTTTTTCAATAAAACTTCATATTCTCCCTCTTCGGGAACTTCAAAATAATACCTGGTTTGAAAATAATGTTTTAAAGACGATTTTAGTGTTTTATCAGTCCTTTCTACTGTTTCCTGCCCCAGATTAAACCTTTGACTATTTCTGCCAAAATCTCCCTCTGTCACCCCCAATAATCTTTCTTCAAACGCCTCTAGAGAAACGGCGATTTTAGCCAAAAGAAAAAAAGTATCTTCACCGGCTTGTCTTATTTTTTCCAAATTTTCAATGGCTTCGTTTATTTCCTTTTCATACCTTCCTAAAACATCCAAAAAATCTTTGTCGCTCAACTTTCTATCCCATTTTTGAATTTCAAAAACTCTTTTTCCGGCAAAAAACAAATTCTGTTCCAAAAGCTCTTTAGGTTGATTAAGAAACTGATTTTTTATATTTTCTTCTTTTTTCAAAATATAAGGATAAATTAGGCTTCCCGGTTTCCAGCGGGCATAGGGAAATAAAACTCCGCCAGGGTTCATTCCTCTGACACCTGACCTTAGTTTTGCTTCATCAATAGCGCTTTGGAGTTCACCCACAAGAATTATTTGATTTGATTTTTCTTTGACCAAGTCATTTTCAAACTTATCTTCTTCTTTGATTTTTTCGTAAGGAGAAATAAAAAGCGCCGTCCTTTCAGAAACATTGTTTAAACTGACCAATTCCGGCAGTTCATATTGGGTACTTTCAGGACTATAAATAACCTGGTTGGGTGTGTAAAATCTCGGCAGAAAATTTTCACCCACATCATAAAGGCTGACGGCTTCATTCTTAAAAAACTCCAAACTTTCATCTAACACCTCTTCCATTTCAGAAACGCTTTCTTTTTCTTGAAAGCCAAACCAAGGATACATATCCTTGTTAATAACAATTTTTTTAATATTATAAAAGCCAATAAGATTTAAATAATCAGGGTGGGAAATTTCGTCAAAAAGCACACCAAACCTCTGTGTTATATTACCGTTGTAGGCAGCCAAGAAAGGTTTATTGGTGTTGTTTAAAACGGGATCTATACCTGTATAAAATTTGTCACTTTTTAAGTGAAGGGCCACCTGATAATTTTGACTGCCGGGCAAGCTCAAAACACGGTACTGTTCAGGGTCGTCATTTAATTTTTTTCTTAATTCCTGGTACTCAAATTTATCAAAATACTTTCTTGAACCGGTTATTTGATCATTAAACTTATAGTCAGGAATAAAATTGCTCGTTAAAAATGGAATTGAGCAATAAAATAGATAAAAAATAAAGAGCTTAATAATTCTTCGATAAACTAGACCTCTCTTTTCTTCAAGGAGGTAGAGGGCAAAATAAAGGGTCAAAAAGAAAATAAAGAGTACTCCCCATTTTTCAGCCGATGTCTTAAAAATATTAAAAAAAGGTATCTGCATCACCATTGTTTCATAAAGCTTGCCAAACACCCCATGAGCTCCTTTCGCCAGAAAGGAAACAATAAGTAAAATAAAAATAATTAACGAGAGATGCTTTTTGATTTTATTCTTTCGCCAAAGAGAAAAAATTACCACAGTTATGGGTATATAAAGAATTAAGTAGGCAAGAAAAAAACTGTAGTGACGGGAAAAGTAGTCAAATTTTGGATCAAGAGGATTAGAGAAAAGCATCCTCAGTTGGGTTACTTTCCACCAGGCAGGAACGAAAAGATCCGCCCCCCTAAGCCATGAAAGCGCAAACCCCATGGTATACTGATATTCTGCTCGGGCAAGAAAATAAATCCAAGGAAGTAACCACCAAAAGTTAAAAGCAAAGAAAGATGAAAGAACCACTAAATATTTTTTTGATATTTCAAAAAGAGAAATCTTCTTTTTTAGATAAAAGGCAGTGATGACTGTCGAAAGAAAAAGGAAAATTTGAAGAATAACGATTAGCGGAGGATTAACGTTAACAAATGCCAGAAAAAAAGAAACGAAACCTATACCAAGAAAAAGTTTCCAATTTTCATCATAAAAAGAAATTATTGTTAAAAAGAAAAGAGGAAATGCAAAAGAGATCAAGAGATTCCAGTGGTGTAAATTAGCCGAGAGAATTGAGCTAAAAGGATTAATTACATAAAAAAGAGAGAGGAGAAAAGCAAGATAAGGAGCAATTTTTATTTTTTTTAAAAGCAGATACATTCCCCCAAAGGGCAAAAAATAAATTAAAAAAACCAACAATAAATTTGCTAATTGAACATTTTGGACAATCTGTTGCATCAAGGTTAGAAAATAAATGTTGGGAAAATTAGAGTTTGCCGAAGCCGAAGGAAGGCCCACGGCGTTGTTTTCCCAAAGATAAGAATAGTTAATCAAATGCTTGGAAAAATCAAGGTAAAAATTTCCTTCTCCCCCTAAAATCACCTGGCCATGGCGGTAAAAAGGTAGAAGAATCAAAAAAAGAAACAAGACGTAAAGAAAAAGAAAGAAAGAATAATTGTTTATTGTTTTTTTAATCATTGTTTAGAACACACATAAATGAATTGAAAAGCAATTAATGAAGGCAAAACTTTAAAATAATGGCCTAGGCCTGTCGGGAGAATTTTTTCTATTTTCAGTCCGCATTCTTTAATCATCTTTTTGCCTGTCTTAAGCGTGTAAAACTTAAGATGGTCTTCATTCATAATCCCAGGCTGATAATCAAAATTTCCAAATAAATGTTTCAAGCGCAGTTCAAACCTGGCGATATTGGGCAGGCAAACAATCACTTTGCCGCCCTTATCTAAGTTTTCTTTAACTAACTTTTTGAGAATTTTTTCGGGCGTAGGTAGATGTTCCAGGATGTCAATAAAAAGAATAAAATCATATTTTTTTGAAATGGTGAATTTGTCTTGGTAGAGGTCAATTTCATATAGAGAGCGATAATAAGGCTTGGCCAAACGCAAAAGCTGTTTGTCAATATCGATTCCATCACAAAGACACTGTTTGCTTTCTTTTAAAAACCGGCCAATATAACCGGCATTGCATCCCACATCAAGAACTTTTGTCTTTTCGGTTACCAACCGAGGCACAATCATATGAGGGCTATGAGGTAGTTTGGTTAAACCCAAACGCTTTGATTTAAAATACATCGAGTGTTTTTTGATAAAAATTAATTAATTGATTGGTTTGTGCTTCCATATTCAATCCATTTTTAGCTTTAAGAGCATTTTGCTCAAGTTTTTTTCTTAAATTTTTATCGTGAAAAAACTTGATAATGTTTTGAGCGACTTCTGTCGGCGTATCGCCGGAAACAACACAATCATATTTTACCAGAGAATTATAGGCCTCAGTTCCTGTCCGATTAATCGCAATCACCCGCTCCCCGTTTAAATATGACCCGATGCGAATAGGAAAACAAGCTTTTTCTAGTTTAGTCTTTTCCGTCAAAAATAGAACAAGGTCGGCTGCACCCAAGTAGTATGGTAACATTTTTTCTTCAATATACCCCGTGGTAATAATGTTTTTAAATATTTCGGTGTTAATTTCTTTCTTCACTCTCGGGTTTAAAAGAAAGTGTTCTGGACGAAAATTAAAGTAAAGCTTTACCGACTTGTCTCTTTTAAGAATTTCTTCAAACGTCTTGAAAAGCAAATAAGCCCTTCCACCCTCATAAGTATTGCCAAAAGATAAAAGAATTTTTTCTTGAGACGAAATTTTTAAATGTTTCCTTGCCTCGCTTTTTTTCATCGGGTGAAACTGGTCAAAATCAACCCCATTAATTATTTTGATGACGTTTTTCACTCCGAGTTTTTTAAATTTCTTCACCAAATAATCACTTGTCACGGTCATATGGGGAAATTTTGGTGCTAATTTTAAATCACAAAACTCTATGTAGCGCTTCATCAAGGGCATCGTCTTGTGATACATTGGATTGTCAAGCCATTCCTCGTCAATGTCTAAAACCACTTTTTTGCCGATGAGTTTACAGAATAAGAGGGGAATATTAGTTTCAAATTGGACCGATTCAAAAATATGGACCATGTCATATTTCCCAAAAACAATAAAAAAGCAACCTAAGAAGCCCCGTAAAATTTTACCATTAATAAACTGATGCAAATTTAATCTCGGCAAAGAAAAGACCGTCAGGTTTTTGATTTTTTCTTCTTTTCTGATTAAGATGGAGTTTTCCTTGCTTGAAATAAGAAGGTCAACTTTAAAACCCTTTTTAGCCAAGAAACGTGCCAAACTAAAACTCCTGAAATATCCCCCGAAATTGACAAAGCAAGGTTGAATGAAAAGAACTTTATTTTTACTCATTAATTGAAGTGTTTTTGTAAAAAAAGGCGGCGCTTTTAACGTTAAGCGGGTTAAGAGTCCGCAATAAGATCAACAAGCCCAATTTGCCTAACTTTAAGAAGTAAAGAAGGTCCTCAAAACTTCTAATCTTTTGGCATAAACGCCAAGGGTTAACAACATAAGTTGCCGCTCGATAGGTTATAAATTCAAAGTAGGCTTTTCTTTGGACTTGCCGCAATTCTTCTTTGGTAAAATATTTGGTATCTGTACCTGTTTCATTGAGAATATAATTGATTCTCTCAAACTCCTCGCCATCAACTTGCAGATCCTCAAAAAAATGATCAAAATTTAACAAATTTTCCTGACGGAAATATTGGTAAACATCTGAAGTCGGCTGGGGAATTAAAAGATAAAAAGTGGCAAAATCGGTGTCTGACTTCTTGGCAAAGTCAATCGTGTCCCTGATCGAATTCATTTTCTCATAGGGAAAACCAATAATATTAGTGCAGATCGTCCACATGCCAATTTTGTTTGCGTATTGAATCAATTCTTTCGCTTGTTGAAGAGGATACGGTTTACCGAGAAATTTTCTTGTTTTAACATTGCCGGATTCGATTCCAAAAGTAACTCGATAACAACCAGCTTTTTTCATTTTTTTCAAAGTCGGTTTATCCAGGGTCCAATGAGCAATCCCATTGGGTGTCGTCCATTCAATATCAATCTTTCTTTTAATTATCTCGTCACAGATACCATTCCACCTTTTTTTATCCACACTGGCGCTGTCATCCAAAAAAGCGATTTCTTTAACTCCGTATTTTTCGACTAATTCCTCTATTTCGTCAACAACATTTTGTGGACTCCTTCCCCGCCAAGTTCTTCCCCATACTGCCTTGACCGTACAATAAACACACCGTCCTGGACAACCACGACTGGTAATTATTGATGCCACGGGATAACGCATAAGGTAAGGATTGTCGCTTTTTTTCAACATGTATTTTTTAAAATCAATCATCTCTCTTGCAGGAAAAGGAACAGTATTAAGGTTTTCAATCAACTCTCTAGGCTTTGTCAAAATAATCCGTTTTTTATTTCTAAAAGCAAGGCCTTTAATTCGATGAAAATCATTTTTCTTAGATAACACTGCCTGACATAACTCCAAAAAAGTTTTTTCACCTTCTCCAATAGCGACAAAGTCAACGTTTTTATCTTTTAAAATAAAACGATAGTAAGAAGAAGGATGATTGCCGCCTAACACAATTTTAATTTTTTTATTAAAAGATTTAATTAAGCTGGAAATTTCCATGACATCACGATAATAAACGGAATACATGCTGGTAATGCCAACTATTTTGGGATTTTCCTTTTTTAGGATTGATAATATTTTTTTGTTTGATAGTCCAAATCGAACACGGTCTTTTATAAGTAGAGCATCAGTAGCTTCAAAAACACCAAGGTCAATAATTTTGCTTTGTAAACCATGTTTCTTAAGATAGGCTGCCAGGTACATTAAACCTAACGGCGAGGTTGGTTTATAAAAAGAATAGTAATCTTTTTTCTGGGAATAATATGGGTTAAAAAGTAAAATATCCATTTATCAGCTACAAAATAACTAGGTATTTATAACATCTCTTACAATAATAGTTTGGATTTTTTGGAGAATCATAAAGATTATTTAGCCCCCGGATAAAATATGGTCTCATCGTCGAAACAAGCTATATAAAAAAGAAAGTCCATTGCTTGGAGAATAAAAAAAATGTTTAACCCTACTTAAAGGATCATCTAGTAAGTGATGAAAAGTAAAATAACGAAAAACTCGCCGATGAATTTTTTTTAGTTTCTCTCGACCCATTCCCTCATTATCAAACGTTGGTAAGAATGGAGAAAGAAAAGGATAGGGTTTATCAAGTTCCGGATCATATTGATACCCAATAAAATTAGCCACTGGCTGCATCGCCGCTATTTTTGTTCCTGGAAGCACTTGAGTAATACTCCAAGCGGTACTTGTTGGTTTCAGTCTTTTTGCAAACCTAATACTTTGCTTGACTGTCGCCTCTGTTTCCCCAGGATTACCTATCATAAAAAAAGCAAGAGCTTCAATGCCAACTTTTCTGGTAACCCTTATCGCTTCCCTGACTTTTGATAGGTCTAAAAATTTATCGACGTTTTTCAGAATTTTCGGCGATCCGCTTTCCACACCATAACTTATTTTTTGACAACCGGCCTTTTTCATTAAGGCAAGCATCTCCTCATCGACTTGATCTGCTCTTCCTAAACAACTCCAGTAATAACGATTCAAACCTTCGGCAATCAACAACTTACATAAATGAATTATTCTTTCTTTATCTAAGGTAAAATTGTCATCATAAAAAAGAAAGGACTTGATCTGTGGATACTTTTTAATTAAAACCTTTATTTCTTCAATGATGTTTTCCGGTGAACGCGCGCGCCATTTTTTCCAGAAGTGAGAGGAACTGCAAAAAGCACAACGGTGAGAACAACCTCTTGAGCCAACAATTTCTACTGCTTGGGGTAATAAACTATTGGTAATATAATCCTCAAATTTGACTAATTCTCTAGCGGGAAAAGGCATTTCGTCAAGATTGGTGATTAGTGGACGCAGAGGATTAACGTAAACTTTTCCTTTTTGCCGATATGCAATCCCGAAAATCTTTCTCTTTTTTTTGCCCTTTTTTTTGGCCAAATAATCAACCAGTTCGAGCAAAGTAATCTCGCCTTCGCCGATAACAATGTAATCAAAGTTATAATTCTTTAACAGATTTTCATAGTCAAAGGCGGCATGAGGACCGCCACCTATCACTGGCAGTTGTTTATTTATTTCTTTCACAATTTTTGCTACGGCTACCGCTGATCTTGCCCAAGGAGTCATAATCATAATCCCCACTAAATCAGGATTTATTTTCTGAATTTTCTTCTTAATTGTTGAGAGATTATAATCATAATGAAGGCAATCTAAAATTAAAGGCTTATGGCCATTCTTTTTGAGATAAGCCGCCAAATACCCCAAACCTAAAGGAAAGCCCCATAATAAAGGCGTCGGTTTGATTGGTGATGAAGCAAAGGGTTCTAATACTTTGTTATCAGGTGGGGCGATTAATAATACTTTCATTTTCTTTCTATCATTCTAAATAGACAGCTAGCTAAAATCAATTTTGACCTTTTCTAAAAATTCCTGCACTTTTTTTTGCCAATCCCATTCTCTCGCCCAGGAAAGAGCCTCAAAGCTTATTTTTTGATAATACTTCTCTTCATCAAGAAGTTTAAGGATTTTATCAGCAAAAGAGACCAAATTAAAACAATCTGTTTTTAGCATTCCTTTTGGGTAATAACTTTTTAAAGACTCAAGATTAAAACTAACTCCCGGTAATCCCCAAGCCATTGCTTCACAGGCGGCCATTCCTCCGCTATCGTATATTGCCGGATGGACAACAATTTTGCTTTGTTTGAAAACCGCATATTTTTCCTCACCATCCCTGAAACCTAGAAGCTCAACATTTTTTTCTAAACCGTGCTTTTTAATTTTGCCTTTAACTTCGTCTTCAAGGGGACCGATGCCAATCATCGCCAGTTTGGCTTCTGGCTTTTTTTGACAAACTCTTTGCCAGATATCAACCAATTCCAAAACGCCTTTTTGATAATGAAACCTGCCCACAAAGCAAGCATCATATTTTCTTTTATTCATCGGAATTATTTTGTCTGAATCAAGATACGTTTTTGAAGGCTTAATGTCTATTCCCCCTTTAATGACAATGATTTTATTTTTTCCTCTTTTTGGGGTAATAAATTTTCCTACATCAGGCAAGGACGTCACCAAAATATAGTTCGCATATTTTTTGACCAAATAGTAGATTGGCTTTTGGGTTAACCAATACAAAAAACCAATAAAAAAGTTCCTTCCTTTATAAGGAGATTGTTTTCCCCACGGTTTAGGAGCAAAAAGAAAAAAGGAAGCAACCCAAATTACTTTGGAGGGGTATTTTAATTTATAGTAGATTGCCGGCAACGCATCGGGCCAAAAATCAGAACCAGAAATAAGATAAATTTTCCTTTCTTTTTTCAAGTCGCTCTCAATCCTTTTCCTCGCAATAGAATTGGAAAAAAAATGCCAAAGAATTTTGGGATAAGCAATAATGGCAGGTCTTTTATCTCCAATCGAGGAAAACTGAATTATTTTTAAATTTTTCTTTTGTAACCTCTTTTCGAGAACAGAAAGGGAAATATTTGTCGTCAAAATTGTTGTTTTCTTTTTTAAATTGATCGGAAAATGATTAAGCAAACCAGTAAAAATAGAGGCACTTCCGTCGAAAACATCCTTATCAAGTCCGCCATTGCAAAAAAAATAAATCATATTTTTATTGAACGACAATAAAATTCTCCAAAATTATTTTTACCATCAATAAATTCCTTTTTCGCCTTTTCCTGACACCACAAATGAAACCTCCCCGCCGCAGAGCGGACGGGGTTTCCCTCGAACACTCGAGGGAAGGAATCCGCTTTCGCGGATGGTTTCGTTCGTCGCATCCCTGTCCTGACTGATATCGAGACTGCGGTTTCTCCCCGTCGCAAGCGGCAGGGTATCAACCTTGATGCAGTTGAATAAAAGGTTTTAAAACCTAGATGCTTTTTTATTAAAAAAAATAAGCAAGATAAGCCGTAAAACCACCCTCCTTTTATTTCCCAATCGATCAACTTAAATTTTCCGTCAAGAATTTTCTTCAGTTGTCCCAAGCTATATCGTCGATGTCCTTTAAAATAAATTGCAGGGTCAAGCAGATAATTTTGCCATCGGTTGGTGGGTACGCTAAAGAAAAAAACTCCTTTTTCTTTCAAACAGCGATGTATTTCGCTAACGGCTTTTCTTTCTGTTCCCCGAGGCAGATGTTCTAATGCCAGCCACATTGTGATTACATCAAATTCCCCATTTTTGAACGGTAGACATAGAACATCTCCTTTAATAAATTTCACTTTAGGATATTTTTTCTTTGCCAAATTTAATGCCTCTTGGGAAATATCAATCGCGATCAATTGGCAAGGAAATTTGTTGAGATAATATTCATATCCCCCCGTCCAGCAACCGATATTTAAAACCTTTTTTCCGACAAGATGCTTTCGTGAAAAGGTAAAAGAGTATTGATTTGAAAGAGATGGTTTTTGATCCTCAAAATTTTTTTTAAAGCAAACGCTACTCATTTTTTAATTTGGCGAGGGTGGTCCTCTAAATATTTTTTATTCACTTGATAACAAACACGGCAGTTCTTGTTTTCTCCCATTTTGATAATGTTGCTTCTAAAAAATTGGAAATAATGATTATTCCAAATATCACTAAACTTCTCTGTAAAAATATTGCCGAAGATAATTTCTTTTCCTCTTAGACGGCAACAGGGAATAACCGAGCCATCAACATTTATCACCGTTTCTTGAAACGCTTGATAACAACTCAATAAGTCTTTACTGCTAGCTATTTTATAACTTTTGTTTTGTGGGGAAAATTTTTTATCAATCTTTTCGACGGTTTTTTCATTTTCTTGAAAAACATAGTACTCTGCCAAGGGGGCAAACGGCAACCAGGGACTAAACTCGTCTAAGCCAATCTTTTTGGCTAGTTCCTTTGCTTTCTCTCTTTCTTGCTCGTTATGCTTCATTGAAATAAATTGCCATCTGATGTAGGGCTTCGTTTTTTTTAATTTTCGTTTAAGACTGACTAATTTTTTTAAATTATTAATAACTTTGGTGAAATTACCTCCGATTCGATATTGTTGATAAGTTTTAATGCTTGCCCCATCAATAGAAACACTTAAATAATCAAGATTGCTATCGATAATTTTTTTGACAATTTCTGATGAGGGCAGATTAAAATTTGATTCCAGGAAAGTAAAAATTCTTTTTTTGTTAAGAGTTTGAATAATTTTCCAAATGTCTTTGTTTAAAAAAACTTCTCCAGAAGGACTAACGGCAACAAACATTAAATAATCACCAATTTGATCAATAATTCTTTTGAAATCTTCAGCTTGCATTGCTCTTTTCTTTCCCCGCATAAAAGGGGTAAGAGTCGGACAAGCCGGACATCTTAAGTTACAATAATTAATTGTCTCAATTGTCGCTTGACGAGGATAACTTTGAAGAATTAATTTTCCCTTTTTATGTTCAAAATAATTAAAAAGGAAATTGACCCATCTCTTAAAACTAAAGCTTTTTTTTGCCGCCATTAATCCGAACTGGAGATGTTTAAGTTTACCCTCGATCATAGTCTAAAATGATTAACTAAGCGATAAATGAAAAAATAACCCCAAGGCATTATTCCCTTTTCAAAGTAACTGACAATATCGACAAGAAGATGGTAAAAAAGAGCGAGAGCAAAAGGATAAAAAAACCAGCGACGCTTTTTAAAAATCATGCCAAGGGCAAAAAAGATCGCCACCAATTCAAAACTATGAAAGAATAAATATCTTTTCTCAATCCCCAAAAAAATTTCTCCATAGGTTAAACGTTCAATCAAATTAGTTGCCCCGCCAAGAAGAAGGTCGAAGAGATGATCAATATCAATCAAAAAAGTGACTAAAAAAACCAGCCATACCGCTTTCCTGCCGTAATTTCTTAAAACAAGAAAAGCCAAAGGAAGAACAAATAAAAGGTGAATTGTTTCATGATATATAAGATACAATCCGTAAGGTGTTATCATTCTTTCTCATGTCCCAGCAACAAAAATATGTTCTTTAGTAAACCACTTCTTTGCGATCGTTTTGATTTTTTTAACAGTATAACTAAAACCTCTACCTTTAATATAACGAATTAACTTCCATGGATTTTTCAGATATTGTTTTGCAGCCTCATGTTCCCATTTTTGCTTAAACTCACACAACATCTCCTCAATTTCCTTTTTGGAAAACCAGGGATAACTCACAGGTGAAATATAATTTCCATCATAATCCGTCCATTTCTTGGCCACTAACCAACCTTTTTCTTTTGCTTGAAAGTAAAAAGGGGTTCCTGGAAGCGGTTGGGCTGAATAAATTTGGGCTGTATCAAGATCTAATTGGACAGCAAATTTAAGCATTTCTTCGATTGTTTCTCTGGTGTCCTTGGGCAAACCAACAATAAAGTCACCGTGAACCCAAAGGTTATATTTTTTACACATTTTAACAAAGGCTTCCACTTTCTCTTTGGTAATCCAAGCTTTTTTAATATCTTTTAGCGCTTCAGGATTAATGCTTTCTACCCCAAATTTCAACCCCTTCGCCCCTGCTTTAACTAAAAGCTTCATCAATTTTTCGCTAATATTAATATCACCCATGAAAGTCCAAGGAATTCTTAAATTTCTTTTGATAATCTCTTTGGCAAATTTAACCATCCGTTCTTGATCATGAGTCATAATGTCGTCATCGAAGTAAATTTGTCTTGCTCCATATTTTTTTTGGACATATTCTATCTCGTCAACAACACTCTTCACGGACCGTTTCCAATAAAAACCTTTATTCCAAAAAACTCTGGCGTTGCAATAAGAACACGTAAAAGGACAGCCCCGAGAGGTCACGATATGCACTGTTGGCTTGCCTGCAATTTCAAAATCATGATAATCGGTGACTGGCAATTCCTCTCTATCAGGATATGGCATCCAGTCAAAATCCACCGTTGGTGAAACAAAAGGAGTGGAAACAATTTTTCTTCCTTGTCGAAAAATTAGGTTTGAAATTGATCGAGATGGTTTGCCTTTTTTGAGATATTCAAGTAATGATAAGGCGTAGTCACCTTTAATAATCAGATCGATAAAAGGATATTCTTGCATCACTTCTTCAGGAATTCCAGAAGCGTGCAAACCGGTAACAATCAAAATAAAACTTTGTTTCTTTTTCAGCTGAACTAAAAGATCCATGCACAAACTAAAAGAAATTGTCGGTAGTTCAGCAATTATAATATCCGGATTAAACTTCTTTACTTCCGCGATAAAATCCTTTTCACTAAAATCTTTTGCTTGTGCATCTACGGCTTTTATCTTATGATCTGTTTCTCTTTTCAAAAGAGCCGAAGCATATCCTAAAGACCATGGATAGGGTACATAGTGATCCTTAACCGCTGTTGCCGTCCGTCCCCCAAGTTCATAAGGAATCGGGTCGCTACAACCAAAACGACCATAAGAGAATTGTCGATTAGGATTAAATTTGAGAAAATAGTTGGGGCTATTGATTAAAAGAATTTTCATTTTTTTATTCATAGTTTAATTTAAGTCATTTTAACAAGGTATGGCGCAATCACTTTTCTGACCTTAAGAATTTTGTTATCAGTGTGCAAGAATAAATAAAAATATTTCTTTAAATTTTTTCTTCTCGCTTTCAAAAAAGTATTATATATTTTCCTACGGTAAATCTCTAAATCCTCAACTGTAAAATTTTCCAGATGAATTGGATATTTATTCAAACAGTATTCGTAATCATCATAACAACTTATATTACTTATACCCTTCCCTTGACAATATGTATGAAGGTCGGAACCAATCATGGGGGTAGTAATACTGATTTGTAAGGCATCAGGATGAATATCATTGATAAGTTGCCGTGTTTCTTCTAGATCCTGCTTTGTTTCTGTCGGTGTGCCTATCATAATAAAAGCGTGGGCAATAATATTGTTTTTGTGAACCAAATTAAAAGCTCTTTTCGTCTCTTTTACTGTAATATTTTTGCGCATAAAATTAAGTATTTTCTGGCTACCAGATTCAACGCCGAAATAAATTGCCTCACACCCCGCTTTATTCATTAACTTAATTTTTTGATAATCGATTAAATTCACTCGAGAATGACACTGCCATTTGAAGTGACAATCTTTTTTTGCTAAACGAAGACAAAACTTCTCCAGCCAATTCTTGTCAAATGTAAAGGTATCATCTTGGAAATAATAGGCCCAATCTCCAGGATATTTCTTCTTCAACTCAAACATCTCCGCAATAACGTTATCAATACTTCTCCGTCTAACCTTTGCCCCAAAAATTCTTCTTTGCGTTGGTTGACAAAAAATACAATTATAAGGGCAACCACGGGAAGTGATTAAAGAAATCGCGTTTGTCTTCTTGATATATTTGTTTATTTTAACCAAGTCCCGGTCAGGAAATGGTAAGGAGTCTAGATTCTCAATTGGTTGAGCAGATTCGTTTTTGAAAACTTTCCCTTTTTTTTTATACCAGATACCTTGAATTTTGCTTATACGTGGATAACTTTTAATCAAATTATAAATAACCTCTTCCCCTTCACCCAGAACAATAATATCAACGTCTTTATGGCCAATCGTTTCATCTGGTAAGGCTGTTACATGAGGCCCGCCACATATCACCAGCATATCGGGAAAGTGTCTTTTAACTGTTTCAATTAATTTAAAGGAAATTCTCGCGTTTGGCGAAGTTATTGAAAAACCGATTTTTTTAACTTTTTCTTTTTTGATTTGTTTTAATAAACCAGCTGTGCTTCCAAAAAAGTAATCATAGACAAAACAGCTGATGCCTTTACTTTGTAAAAACGTCGCTAAATACAACACTCCTAATGGGGCCGTTCCCCCTGAAACTCCTTTGATATTTTTTCTAGGAAAAAGAAGGCAAATTTCCGTCATAAGTTGATCAAACAAAAATTATTTACTGACCATCACCGTAAGATAACTCCCTAGATTGAACAACCGCAAAATTCCAAAAAGGGCAGATAAATTTTTCAAACCGGTCGGGGCAAATTTAATTTTTTTAAAACCGGTCTCTTTGAGTAATAAATACTCTATCTTAGGTAGAGTAAACCAATGCAAATGTTCTAATTCATCACCATATTTCTTCCAATGCAGAATATCTGTTGGGTCGCCAGTTATCATTCTTAACCGATTGCTTAGCCGAGCAAAATTAGGAACGGTTAAAATCAGTTTGCCTTTTTTTTTCAAAACCCGCTTAACCTCGCCGAGAAGAGAAAGAACGTCAAAGACATGCTCGAGAACGTCAGTGATAATTACATAATCAAAAAGCTCATCGGGAAATTTCAGCGGCAACTGATTTAAATCCTGTCTTGTGGTTTTTATACCTCTTTTTTTCGCCATTTTAAGAGCCACGGAAGAGACATCAACACCAAACACTTCTCCTTTCTCTTGATAAAGAGTGGCGACTTTCCCGTCACCACAACCTAAGTCCAAAATTCTTTCGCATGGCTCAATATTATTTAAAATCGCCCCATAAGAAGTATATTTTTTAAGAAAAGATGGCAAATTTTGAGGAATTGGTTCATCAGAGCCATTTTTACTGCGTTTTCGCCAATAAGAATTGTAATAGCGTTGAATAATCATTTTTCGTAAAACTTTATTAATTTGTCAACAATTTTTTCCCAAGCTAACTCCTTCTTTGCCAAATTTCGGGCATTTTGAGATACTCTCCGAGCTAAACTCTTGTTTCTTATCAATTTTATAATATTTTCCACAAGTTCGTCTACAGAATGAGGGTTGCTCGTCAATCCTGCCTTGTTTTTTTCTAAATAATACTTGACCTCTCCAACCCCACTGGCCGCAATCGGCTTGCCGCTGGCCAGATAATCACCCAACCTAATAGGAAAACGGGCTTTTTCAATCGGATTTTCGGCCATGGGGAGAACAAGAACATCGGCCGCACTTAAATAAAGAAGGACTTTTTGGAAACTAACACTACCGGTTAAGACTACTTTTTCTTCTATCTGCTTAAAAATTGGCTTTATTTCCGGAGCGATCTCCACCAAACCCACCATTAACAATTTCACTCTTTCTTTTTGACTGATTTTTTTCAGGGAGGAAAACAAAACCTTCAAGGCTTGGGGGAAATAGGTGTTACCCACCGAAACCAAATATTTGGTTTTTTTATCTAGGCCTAGTTTTCGCTGGGCTTTTTCTTGGTTGATGAGTTTGACTTCGTCAAGGTTGGCTCCGTTGGTAATTTTGTTTGCCTTTTGACTTAAATCAAGTTTTTTAATTTCTTGGCCAAGAAATTCGGAAACATAAGTAATTTTATCAGCGTGTCTGGGCGTCCAATGTTCAAAAAAAGTCAGGACTTTAGTCACTAGACCCAGATGTTCTTCGGCAAATCCCCCACCCCATAAATCATCCCAGTCAACCACCAATTTTTTTCTTTTGAGATATTTAGCTGCCAGAGCCGGTAAAGCGATCTGGGGCTGGGCCACGGTAAAGGCGTGAACCAAATCATAATCAATTAAAAAAATTAAAGGCAAAGTCAAAAACAAACGCAAAATTTGGCCGGTAAAGTATTGGTGATATTTTATTCGAGGCAAAGTCAAAAGGGTAAAATTTCGATTGATTTTCTTTTTTCTGATCAAGAGATCAAAGTTCTTGCCACTAGCGCAAATTAAAGTCACCTTTGCTCCCTTTTGACTTAAATGTTTAGCTAAATAAAAACAGCGCCAATAAGTGCCAAATCTTTCTTGGTTATGGTTGAGGAATAAAAGTTTCATCCGATTGAATCCCACATTTGGTCAATACCTTGCCAAACGGTGGTGGTGGGCTGCCAATTCGAACGAGAAGTAACTTTGGTGATATCGCTGATATAAATCTTGTGGTCAGCCTGTCGCCAAGGAAAATATTTTAATTTTAAGGGTTTGCCTCCTTTTTGGTTGAGGTAATCAATCACTTCAATTAAAGAAACGGTGTGTTTCATCCCGCCGCCGACATTATAAACTTGGCCTTGGTGTTTTTTAATGTCTTCCAATTCTTCAATGTAAAGTTTGGCCAAATCGGTGCCGAAAAGAGAGTCCCTCACCTGCTTACCGTTGCCGTAAATGTTTAACGGTTTATTTTTTTTCTTCGCCTCCACAAACCACCAAAGCCAACCTTGATCTTCCACTCCTTTTTGGTAAAGCCCGTAGATACATGACATCCGGTTAACGACCGTCGGTACCCCGTAGATATGGAAGTATTCTTGGTGATACAAATCGGCGGCCGCCTTGGAACAACCATAAGGGGAATGAGGGTATCTACCGGCACTGTCCATGGGATATTCTTCATTAATCCCTTTAAACTTTTTATCCCGCCAAACATACCGCTTTTTTCTCTCCACCATCGGAATCTCATTGACTTCTTCGGAGTAAATTTTGTTTGTGGAAGCGAGAATGACCGGAATATTCCCCAGTTTCCTCGACAATTCCAACAAATTTAAAGCGCCATAAAGATTAATATTGAAATCATAAAGCGGCCATTTCATTGACCAGGGAATGCCCGGATTGGCGGCCAGGTTGATAATTGCGTCTACTTTAGGCAATCGCTCAAAATCCTGGGGGAGGCGGACATCACCTCTGACGATTTCCGCCCCGAATTTTTCCAAATGGGTCACGTTTTCTTCCACTCCCGGCCGGACAAAATTATCAAAAACCACCACCCCATGGCCTCTTTTGGTCGCCACTTCAGCGATGTTGGTGCCGATAAAACCGGCTCCCCCAACAATCAAGATTTTTTTGTATTTCATCGTTCTAACTTCCCTATTCTAAAAAATTTAGGAAAAAATGGCAAGAAAAAAATTACTTATCTTATTGTCTCCATTCTTTCCGATCTATTTGGACCTTTCTAAATTTAACCAAAACAGTTTCGCTCCCATACAACCAGAGGGTTATTATACAAGCTAATGGATGGAAAAACCAAGCCCAATCTGACTTTTTCAAGTAGCCCTTAATGGCTTGAAAAATTATTGGTAAAACCAAAACAACCGATAAAGTAAAGCCAAGTTGTTTACTTATCTGCCTCTGATAGGTCTCCTGCCGTTTGTTTTGGCCCTCCAAATAGTAAAAATCTCGCACTCTTCTTTTTTGTTTTCGATAAAAATCTTTTAATGTTTGGCAATAAAGATGGATAATGCCAATTTTCACCTTGGCAAAAAAGAACGGCTTTTTTCTGGCTAAAAGATAGGGAATATCGGTATCAAAAAGATAATTACTTCCCCTCATAACCCTTTTTAGAACCGTTGTTCGCCAAATCGTCCCGTTAGCCCCAATCGTCGGCAAGATTCCATTGGTTATTTTCACTTTTAAATAGCTACCTTTGTCTTCCTGTTCAATTTTTAAACCAGTCCACTGGCCAGATAAAACCGATTTTTTATCGTAATTACCGACAAAATAGCAATAAGGATCATTAACACCAACTAAAGCGCAGTAGCGGTTAACCAAAGAATCGGTTTTTCGATAAGTAAATTCCCAAGGTTCGCTTCCTATGATTTCTGGATCAGCAAAAGGTTCTACCATTCTCTTTAACCAGTTTTCATTTGGTAAAAGATTATCCGAATCTATTAGAGCCACCAATTCTTTTTCGGCTTTTTTTAAGGCAACTGCCTTGCCCGCTTCACCGGTTTTCAAAGAGTTTTTATAAACTCTCGCTCCGTATTCTTCAGCAATAGCCAATGTTCCATCAGTTGATCCCCCATCGGCAACAATAATCTCAATTTTATCTTTTGGATAGACTTGAATCGCAATTGACCCTAAGCACTTCCTAAGCACTGAAGCGGCATTAAGGGTAGGAATCAGAATAGAAATGGTTGGTAATTTATTTATAAAAACTAATCTCCTTTATTTCTAAATTATAAGGATTAAGCCACCAGATTAAACCCGTATTATCGCCTGTTTCAATTTTTACCGTTTTTATCTTTCTTGGTTGATCAAAATAAATCTTGTCTGTCTGCCAAATTTTTCTTGCCAGGACTTTTGATTTACTAAGCTCTTCCCCTCTCTCGTCCAAAGCATAAAGGTTCACAAAATATCTTGATAAATGCTTGGTTAAAAAATCCCCATCAAATTTAAATTCCACCGCTACATCAAAAGCCTCGATAGGTTCTTTTAAAGTCAAACTCCAACTCGCATTTTTTCCAAAAATTTCATAACTACTGTTGTCCCCTTTTTTCTCCATAAACTGTAACTCTATCTTCCCCTCTTCCCCAGGCCGCCAAGTACCTATTTCTCTCTCTTTCATCTCGACGGTGACAGGTTTAGCTCTTTGCTTCATTACAACCGCCAAATCATTTTTCAAAACCGACTCATAATTTTCCAAAATATATTTTTGAATTGGGTCACCCTCGCCGGCAAAAACTGGCCCCTCTACATCAGCCAAGGCGTAATATCGACTCACATCTCCTCTAGTTAAACCATAATGGGCTACTCCTAAATTATTGTAAGTGTTTATTATTACCAACTTAGGTTTTTTTTGCTCCAATTCCTTCTGAGCCAAGCTTATTAATTTTTCCCCAACTATCCCCAACTGAAGAGCGTTATTGGCGCCGGTGGGTGATCGCCGATTTGTCAGCTGATTATAAACTCCCCAAGGATAGACATATAAATAATCATTTTTATTAGTATTCTTGACTACATAATTAGTAATCTGTTGATAATTTTCGACTAAATCGCTTCTTAACCACCAACCAGCAGGCGGATAAAATGTCCTTGCAAAACTCTCTTTTGGTAATTGCTTATTCTTGCCAAAAATTTTTACCAAATAGCCTGTATGTTCTGTTAATACTAGCCAGGAAAAAATTACTAAAACCACTGAAAAAACCAGTATTTTCAGCACTGGTTTTTTTCGTTTAGCCCAGGAAATAAATTCCCCCATCAAAAGGGTAATTAAAAGAAAAGTGGGTACAAGACTATAACTAAAATAACCAAGGCAGGGATTATCCAATGTTCTGATGGAAATCAAAAGTCCGTAAATTACCAAACCTATTTTTAGAAAATTCCTCTTACTAAAATATTTTTTGCTAATAAAAAAAATTGATGAAACGAAACCCATGATTAATAAGAAAATAATATTCAAATAAAGATTAAGTCTCTGCAAAAAAGAGATTGGCAAGCCAAATATGAGTAGGGGTGAAGTCGATCTTAAGCTGTAAATTTCTTCTAGTCGAGGAAAACTATAGCCACTACAAGGCGAAGCATAATAAAAGTTATTTATAAAACCAAAGGTAAAATGCCAATAATTTGTCAGGGAGCCACTAAAAAAAAGCCAGGTAAAAAAAGGAAACAAAATAATCATTTCCCCCAGTAAGAATTCTTTAAAAAGACCAAAGGCTTGCCTTTTTTCATCATCTACCCGAAATAAATAATTCTTGACTCTACTAAACAAATAGATAATCACCAGTAAGCCAATGGTTAAATTTAGGGCAATTCCGTATTCTAAAGAAGTCAAAAGTGCTAATCCGGCAATTAAGCCGCTTAAAAACCCCGATTTTTCCTCTCTCAAAAGAGATAAGATAAACAAAGAAAGGCTCAATTCGGCGACTAAGTGTCTGGGTGATTCATAAAGATAATTTACCCAAAACAAAAAACAAAAAAACAAAAAAATTAAGATTAAAGACTTCTTTCTTAGAATTTTTTTAGCCACAAAATAACTTATACCAAGACTAATAAGGGGTAAGTATAGATTTCTACTAATTAACAATGACAAAAAATTTCTTCCGAAGATAAAAGCAGGTGCTTGGAGAAACATAAAAAACAAGCCGTAAGAATGGTAGTAATCCCTAAAAGGAACCTTTCCTCTTAGAAAACCCTCTAAGACTCTCCAATTACTCTGGTAATCAACATAGCCAAAGGTTGAATCAATATCCGCTAAAGAATTTAAAAATCTCTCTCCTATCAAAAAGGAATAAGCTAAAAGCAGGAAAATAAAAATGAGATTAAGAACTCTCTCTTGCTTTTTTTTAGTCATTTTTTCTTTTAGATTTTTTAGTACTTTGGAAATTGTTATCCTCTTGCTCTAAAAGCCTAGCAACTTCAAAACTTGGTTTTTCTGCCAGTTTTTTAGTTGAGACAATCTTTTTTTTAAGCTGACTTTTTATTTTACTTGAATTTGCTAAAACTTCCTGAATTTTGTCAGTTATTCGCCAATCTAAATCTTTAATATCGATAATTAAACCAGTAACTCCCAGACTATCATAAATCCCTTTGGTTTTATGAGAATAAGCAATACTGATAGCAGGAATGTAAGTTGATAAAGCGGCAATAGAGGCATGCATTCTGGAGGCAATTACTAAATCACAATGAGAAATTGCCTTTTTGAATTCAGTTGCGTCCAAATCTTTACTCAAAATCGTTACCTGTTTTTTGTTTTTTACTTTTTTAAGGATATCCCTTGCTGTTTGGTAATCATCTCTACCTACCTGAATTACATGGGGAATCATAATTATATTGGCATTCAGATTTTCAATCATCCAATCTATTAATTTTGCCGTAAATTCAAATAAAGAAGTATTTTTGCCTTCTTCATTTCTACAAGAAAAGCCATAAGTTGACACTAGTCTACTTACAGAGATCCCAATCAACCTTTTCTTTCTCTTACGGTAATTAAATTCTTTAGTAGAAGGCCTTAATAGAAAAGCTGAATCGGCGACTAAATGAATTTTTTTTCTATCTATTCCTAGGTTAACCAAATGTTTCAAGGAAACTTTTTCTCTTACAGAAATATAAGCGCACCTTTTAAAAAATAATGTAGATATAAATTTCCCGAATTTACTTCTAAAAGGCCCAGCTCCTTCTCCATAAATAATTATCGGCTTCTTCAGGATTATTCCTAATGATAAGAAATAGATACGCCATAAAAAGGGAAATATTCCGTAGTCTTCACCAAGAATATCACCATCTGCAGAAACAAAAATTTTTGAAGAAGCTATTTTTTTGATATTTGAATTAAAACAAAATCCGCTTAATCTAAATATCATGGCATTAAATGTCCAGGAAATTCCTTTACAGGCTGATAAAATAATATATTTAATCGACCGTAACTTTTCCCTTCTTGCCCCAAAGGTATCAATGTATTCAACATCTTTAATAGACCTACAAGTTTCTGTATACACAGATAAAACATAGAACTTAGTATCGGGAACTAACTTCCTTATGGATTCTATTCTCGTTCTTAATAATGCTTCTGCCCCTCGATTACAGGAACCGACAAAAGTCGAAAAGGTAATTATCTTCATTTTTTCTCCAAAGATTAACTTTTAGATCTTTTATAAAGATCTAATATTTTTCTAGTTAATAATATGGGTAAATTCCAAAAAATTAAAGGAATTCTCAAGAAAAACTTTGAATATCTATTGGAAAAATAAGAGTTCAGATAAAAAATAGGTAAACTGATCGAAACAGGCTTGACTTGACTTTTGGCTTGATTACTATATTTTGGAATACCCCATTTAAAAAGATTTGCCATTGTTGTAAATAGCTTGTGAGATCTCTTTTTACAAAAAAGCCTAATATTGTATGTTTTTATAACCAAACCCGGATCTATATTTTTAAAATAAATACTTTTTCTTGTTTTCTCTAACAACTCCTGACCTAGTTTGGTTCTGGTTATAATAAAGTTTACCCCTTGCTTGCGTTTTATCAATTTTGGTATCCAGGCATCGCCAAAAGAAATATCTGCCAGCTCATTGGTAAAGTCTGTACACAAAAAACATCTTTCAGGAGTAAAAAATCCCATCGTGAAAATTCTGAATATTTCAGGAAAAGGAAACCTTTTAACTTTACCATTCTTTTTAAAAACAGCTATATCTCCCGGCCAACTATCGCCCCGGTATTCAATTTTTTTCACCTCATCACTCTTAGTTCTTAATTGCCTTAGAATAAATTTTGTTCCAGAAAAATTGACTTCCTGGCCGCATACCAATCCCAAACAAATTTTAATTTTCTTTCTCAATGCTGGGTTTATCTTCTGGAACTTCCTTATCCCCTGAATATGGCAGGGTAGACCAACTACTGCAAATTTCTTTTTTTTTGATTTTATAATTTCCTTAAGACATTGGTTTAAAAGAACAGGGGTATATTTTGAGCCTCTTGCCTCAATAATTTCTTCTTCGGTATAAGCAATGAATGGTTTAGATATTAAAGGTTTCTGAAAATCCATTGTAGTCACTAAGGCTCCGTCAATAATCTTGTTTTTTAAAAGATAAATTAAAATTGAAGTAATTGTTCCCCCTGACGAGCATTGAAAACGGATGTCTCTGTCTCGTGAATAACCTAAATAGCAATTTCGGAAATTGCCTAAATTGGGGTTATATTTTATTTTTTTATCTTTTTTAAAAATCTCTTTGTTTAAATTTTCAAAGTCCACTCCTAAACCAGGGCAAACTTTAAGACATAAACCACATTTTCTACACTTTTTCCAATTCACTTTTATTTCAAAGCTATTCTCCTTTTGTTCGTAGAAAATAGCATTAAAAGGGCAAACCGAGATACAAGTTCCGCAATTTGTACATAGATTTTTTTTAACAACTCTATCAATCATTTAAAGAAACTTCCTTTTTTAAACTAAACAAATAAAAGCCGTCAGAAAAAAAATGATCAAGACAATTAGTAAAAAGGTGAAAATTTTTTTCTTTCATCTTTGACTGAAATCAGTTAAATGGCCCCAAACGGCTTTGCCAGCTCGCCAGAAAAATTGAAGGTCATCAAGATTCCTGACTGAGAAAATCTTCCTGGTAATAAATTGGGGCGTTATAAAAGATTGATACAAACCTCTCGTTAAGACCAAAACTTCTTCGTCTTTCATTTTGGTTTTCATCACCGGCTGGCTCATATCATATTTTTCCCAGTTTTTCGTTTTTAACCAGCCTTTCTTGGCCGCTTCTTGAAAAAGTTTCGTGCCCGGATAAGGAATGACCATGGTGGCTTGAAGGGTATCAATCAATCCTTGGGTAAAAAGTGCCTTCGTCATTTCAATCGTTTTTTCGGCTTCTTCTTTTGTTTCCCAAGGATAACCCACCATACAAGTGACGTGGGGTTCAAGGTGGCCGTTAACTTCTTTGTTTGCTTCTTTGGCCATTTTCAATTCTTTCTCGATCTCGCCAATCTTGATTCTTTTATTTAATTTGTCAACGGTTGCCTGATTGGCCGATTCTAAACCGTAAAGCAAAAAGCGAAAACCGGCTTTGGCCATGAGTTGATAATCTTTTTTTGTCAAGGCACCAAAACGAAGATTGCAATCAAAGTAAATTTTTTTATGAAATCCCCTTTTAATCATCCCCCGGCAAAATTCCCGCAACCACTCCCCGGCCGGAAAAGTGCCCGTGTCATCCATGATCTCTCTAATCGGATATTTTTCCAGTAATTCCTCTATCTCATCCAAAACTTTCTCTGGTTTTCTCACCCTCCAGGTGGGATATAAAGTTGTCCAACTGCAAAAAATGCAGCCCCCATTTGCTCTATGCCAACAATCCCGGCCCGCCATAACGTAGGTCCCGGGAGTTCTTTTGTAATTGCCGTTTTCGTAAGCATAAAGTTTCCATTGGGTTAATTCTCTGTCAATCAAGGGCAATTGATTCAAATCATGATTGAGAAGAAACTTGCCGGTGTTTTTGATTTGGTCTCCTTGACAAAACCAAATCCCTGGCTCTAATTTTTCTTTTTTAACCAGGTGATTAACCAAGTTTAGAAGCAAAAAATCATAATCGCCCCCGGTCAAAACATAATCAACCCGGGATTTGGCAAAAGATTCTTTGGGTAAGGCGGTAACGTGGTCGCCGACTAAAACAATCTTGGCTGACTCGGTTTTCTTCAACTGATTGATTATTTGCCAATGCTGTTTAACCACCGGGGTTTTCGTTTCCATAACGATTAAATCCGGCTTTTCTTTTTTCAATCTGGCCCGCCATTGGCGGTAGGACCATTTTTCGGCAATGCCGTCAAGCCAAGCAACGTCGTGGCCGGCTTTTTTTAACAACGTTGCGGCCGATGCCGGCACCATGGGGTAGATAAAAGTGGGATGGTGAAAAACCTGAAATTGGCGGTTTTGCGACAACAAAGGGGTACCCTTGATGTCTTCAAAAGGAGGGTAAGTAATGGCAATTTTCATCGGCTTTAGTATAGCACAAACTCTGCCTAGGCATGTTATTCGACAGTTCAAGAAAACCCCCCGAAATTTCGGGAGGATGAATTGAACTTAGAAAACATTCTCCCTTAGGGGTGAAACTCCAGACTTTAGGCTGGTGAGAATGTTATTAAAGGCTTCAAGAAAACCGTCTGCTTCAGCATGCGGATGAATTGAAGCTGTAAAACATTCTCCCTTAGGGGTGTAACACCAGACTTTAGGCTGGTGAGAATGTTATACTGAAACCATCTTCATGAAAAAAACTATTTGGCTAAAAATTGGCTTCTTGATTTTTTTTCTTCTTTTTTTTGCCAGTTTGCTCCTGAATTACTCTTCTTTTGATTGGGAAAAAAATTTTGGTTATCTTGATCATCAACTCTATTGGCAAAATCTTCAGGATTTGGCCACGGGTAAAGTGATTTATCGTGATTTTTTCTGGGAATATGGCTTTCTTTATCTCGCTCTGGGACTGCCTTTTTTTCTTCTTGGAGGAAAAACTTTTTTTGGCTCCACCCTCGTTCGTCTTCTAATTTTCCCTTTGATGGCTCTTCTTTTTAGCTTTCTTTTAGGAAGAGATTTATTAAAAAAAGGTTATCTTCTTTTATTTCTTTTCCTTTTACTTCTTTTTGGCGTCAATTCGGATTTTACTTCCTTCAGACACCTTTTGCCAGAGTTGGGTCTAATTTTTCTCATTATTGGTTTCGAAAAAAAGAGACAGAAACAATTTCTTCTCGGCAGTTTTTTAATCGGTCTTTCTTTGACCTCGAGTCTTGAATATGGCCTAGCGATCTTTATAAGTCTCTGTTTTTATTTTCTCCTCACTTTTTTCAGAAAACCAGGCCGTCTCGTTTTGAAACAGGCCGCGGTTGCCTTGGCTGTTATTGCTTTATCTGCTCTTCCCTATTTTCTCTACCTTTGGCTTAACCAATCCTTAAAAAATTTCTTCCTTTACACTTGGCAATACGCCCAGTCTTTTTACTTTCTTAGCCCCTGCCGGGAACTCTTTCCTCGACTGAATGAAATTAACTTATCTCTAGGTTTTTTCCAAAGAATCAATCTTTATTTTGTTCCCTTACTTCTTTTGATTTTGCTCGGCTGGAATGCCTACCAAAGAAAAAATTGGTGGTTTCCCTTTGTCTCCTCTCTATTAGTTTATAGTTTGCTTATTTTTTACCGAGTTTTGACAACACCTTGTTTTGGTTATTTGATTTACGGCCTTACTTTTCTTTTCCTCGTTCTCGTCTTTTTTCTTTCTTTACCAAAAAAATCAACCCCTTTTAAGATTTTCCTTTTTCTTTCTCTCGGTTGGTTTTTACTCGTGGGGGTCTTGACTTTTTTTAATCAGTTCTCCTCCCAAATCACCAGAATTAGAGAACAAACTCGTCTTGAAAAGAAAATTCTTCCGATGACCGGCATTAAATTGGAAAAAAATTTGGCGGATGAATACCAAAAAGTGACTGCTTTTATTCAGGCAAACAGTCAAAAAGATGACTTTCTTTATGTTTACCCCAACGGACCTTACAACCAACTCGCCCAAAGGCCGTCACCGGTCAGTGTCGCCAGCACTTGGTATCTTGATTTGGCACCTTTTTTGATTGACAAAACAGTTCAGCAACTCGAAGAAAAAAGGCCTAAATTGATTGTCATCAACGTCTACAACGGTTGGAATATTAAAACCTTGCTCCACCAAATCAATTACAATCTTCACCTGGAAAAGAAGGAGATTATCTTCGAAGGCATTATCACCCCGCTTGAGGATTTTATTTCCCAAAACTACCAGCTAGCCAAAAAGTTTGAAATTGCCTGGATTCTAGCCGAAAAGCCAAAATCTGATTCTCTCCAAAGATTTTATCAACCGGTGGAAAAAGCTGACCTCTGGGAAACGACCGTTCAGGGATTGGTCTCTGAACCTTATTTTACCCTGGACAAAAACCTCTGTTTTAGAGTCACTCAAGCTCAACCAATGATCCAATTCAGTTTGAAGGAACCATCTCCACAATTCAAACTGGTTAAAATTCCCCTTAAAGTTGATTTGGGGCTAGGCAAAGTTATTTCTAAATTTATTCTTAATCTTTACGCCACCACTAGTGACGGTCAAAATTATCTCTTTAACCGCCAACTGGTTAGTGGCAACTGGCAGGATTTTTGGGCGCAACTGCCCCTGGAAAAACTTGGTCCGCTTCATTCGGTCACTCTTACTCTTTCTTCTAATCAGGGTTTCATTTGGTGGGGTAAGCCAAAAACGGTCTGCTTTAAAGAACCTGAATTGTTTATTCTAAACCCAGATTTGAAAATTGAGACCAGCGCCTTCGAAATTATCCCTCAAATTCCTTGATAAATCTTCGCTTTAGTCAAAAGACAATTACTAATATCTATGAAAATGGTTGAGATGGTTTAAATCAAATTTTTTAAATCACTCATTTATTTCATTTTTTATTTTCAAGAACTAAAAGGTTGAAAATTGCTTTTAACTTTGAGACTCACAGCCTCTAAATACCCTTGCCAGTCTTTTTTTAACAACTTGGCGCATTCCTGAATTAATTTTTCAGCCTTTTGAAGATCAACTTTATCTTTTTCTGGCAATCCCGACGCTTGTCTCAACCAGATGCGAGCCAAACCTTTTGCTGAATTCAAATCTTCTGACCGGTAAATTTTTTTAAAAAGAATCTTCACCATTGCTTTGACTTTACTTCTCTTTTTGTTAAATCCTTGAGCCAATAAAAGACTTACTTCCGTGGTATCGACTTCGTTGAGCGTCTCTTGAACCTTTTTTACCAAATTTTGTTCATTTTGGATTAACAACCAATCAATCCCTAAACCTAAAAAATTATGTAAACGCACCTGAGCAAATTTAAGGTTAATCGAATCGGCCTTTTTAATTTTTTTTATAATCTTTCTTTTTTCTTCACCAACATAACTTTCAAGTTCTTTCGCAAATTTATCAGCCCCAAATTTTACCCCATGAGACATTAAACCAAGAGCTAAATTTCGCTTTTCAGGATGATAAGCATTAAGATATTTAAGCCATCTTTCCCCGCCTTCGTGCAGTTCTTTATACCCAAAAACATCATTAGGAACGTACTTCGGCACTCCGTTTGCCTCGATATTTCCCATTCCGCTCGAAATATAGGGAAGCATCTCTGGAAGAATTGATCCGATTATTAATTGTCTCTTATTACCTTTAATAGCCCGAGTGGAGACATAAGCATGGCCTAAAATTTTCATCTTTTTAATTTGGGTGAGAAAAAGCCTTTGATAAACAGAACGCCGTAAACCAGGTGGGTGATCAAAATGGCAGGGATAAGAAGCAGGGCCAAGGGGAGGTTTTTTTCCTTAAGGAAGACTTTGAGACTGGTCAAAAAAAGTAAAAGCAAATAGAAAATGATGGCGCCTAAATAAACTAATTGGAAAAAAGGATGAAGAAAAGAAAGAAAAAAACCCAGAATCAAACCCAAGACAAACAAGGAAGGGAGGAGATAACCTGGCCGAAAAGAGGTTTCTGGCAAAACCCGGGCAAAATGGCCCCGGTGGATGGCGTAGCGGGAAATTTGTTTAAGATGAGGACCAAAAACTTCCCGGCGGTGGTGATAAACCAAGACTTGAGGATGATAAATAATTTTCTTTTTCAATTTTTTGGTTAAATCCAGACAGAGTTTGGTGTCTTCCCCTGGCCAAAAATGGGAATCAAAACCGCCCACGGCTAGGAAATCTTTTTTCCTAACCAATAAATTAACCGTGGGATAATCATCAACTTCTTTTCTTTGGCTGACGGCGCAACGGTAATTGCCTGCTCCCCCGCTCCCCAACCAAGTTGACCAAACATAACCGGAGGCTTTCTGACGAAGATTGTTGCTCGGCGGCGTTAAGGCGGGTCCGGCTACACCCGCAATCGTTTGGCTTTCCTGAAAAATCTTCACCGCTTGTTTGAGCCAGTTTTTGACCGGATAAGAATCGTCATCAAGAAAGGCCAAAATCTCTCCCCTGGCTTTTTGGGCCCCCAAGTCTCTTTTGTCCGCCGGACCGGTACGGGGATAAGTGGCGATGATTTTTGTTTGGGAAAATTTTTCTTTTGTCTTTTTGTCAGGGAGAAGAATAATTTCAAAATTCCTATAATTTTGGTCTAAAATGTTCGGAATGGTTTCTCGACGAAGATAATCATTGATTTTTTTGGTCGGAATAATAATTGAAACTTGGGGCGCCATTAAATATTAACCGATATTGACTTTAAAATCCAAATCCGGGTCATATTTCCATTGACGTTTGTTGTGGTCGTCGTAATAGCGAAGAATCCGTAAACGGTAGATCACCGCCAGAGTGTCAATCAAAGCTTTTTTCAGCGCTTCTCTGTTGATAGCGTGGGTTAAGTCATTAAAGTTATAACTTATCTTGACCGGGGCTTCAAAAATTCTCTTATATCCCAATCGGCGAGCCACCGTCAGCAGTTCCAAATCAAAAGCGTATTGTTTAACCAGCATGCGGGGCAAAACTTCTTCCAAAACTTGACGGCGAAAAATTTTCAATCCGGCCTGGGTATCCTTAACATTCAGTCCGGTAAAAACTTTGACAAAAATTTGATAGAGCCGACTGATGACTCTTCTTTTGAAAGGATAGTTAACTTGAGAAGCAGGGTGTCTTTTCGAACCGACAATAACGTCTGCTTGATACCATTCCATATGTTCCAAAATCATACTAAGGCCGTTCGGATCAATTTCCATCCCGGCATCAATAAAGGCAATCGGGTCACCCTTGGTTCTTACCATCCCGTAACGAACGGCGTAACCTTTGCCTTTGTTTTCTTGATAACCAACCACTGTAATTTTTTTTGATTCGATTTTTTTGGCCTTTTCATAAGTTTTATCCATCTTTCCGTCAACCACGCAAATAATCTCATAATCATAACGAATTTTATCAAGCACATTTTTGATTCTTTTTAAATCTTTGACGATTGTTTTTTCCTGCTTGTAAGCCGGAACGACGACAGAAAGAAGATGATTTTTTTTAACCCTGGTCATTCTTCGAATATAGCAAAAGTGCTCCAGTGAGTAAAGCCAAACTAATGACAGACATCAGCACTATTTGTCTCAAATTTTGATGAAAGAAAATGATTAAAACGATTTGGAGAAGGGCTGCCAGGACAGGCAAAACAACGATTTTAACTTTTTTGATTGATAAGTAAAAATTGGTCAATAAGTAGGCCAGAGAATAAAGACTCAGAAAAATGGCAAACAGCCAGAGATGCGAAGCAGCAGCTAAATATTGACTGCCATAGAGCAAATTAACCATCAATTTGGGAAAAAGAAAGTAAATCCCACTGATTGAAAAGCAAACTAAAGAAACCAATCCCAAACTCAAAAAGAGCAAATTGCCGTATTTCTTGCCGTTGGCCTGCCTTTCCGAAACCATGGGAAACATGACCATAATGATTGGGCTGGAGGCAAAAAAAATGATTTTTCCCAAAGTGGCTAAAGCCGCATAAAAGCCGGCTTCTTGATGAGGCAAAAAATGCCTCGCTAAGATAATGTCGGTGGTATAAAAAGAACTAAAGGCTAATGTCCAAAAGAAAACCGGCACCAGGTAACCAAAAACTTTTTGAAAATTTAGTTTAATTGCCTTCTTTTTGATATTTTTCAATTGGCGATTAACGAAAAAAGCGGTCAAAAAATAGCCGACAATCAAACTAAGCAAAATGGTCGAAACCGCTCCCAAGACTCTCAAACCCAGCAAAACTAAAAGAGGCGCCAAGGTAATCTTTAAAACAGCCTGAATTATTGACGAAATTGAAATTAAACCAAAACGAAGATAGCCTTGAAGAATAGCAGTGTTAACCGACACATAAATGCTGACTACACTCACCACCATGATTAACAAAAGCGGCCAGATTGACTCAAGGTGAAGAAAAACACTTAAACGGAAAGAAATGAGAATCAAAAAAAGAAAACCCGCCAAACCAATCAATATCAATTTTTTATTTAACCAAGAACATAAAAAAGCGATTGTCCCGTATTGTTTTCTCCCCCTTAGGGCAGAAACATATTTAATAATCGTCCAATTTAAGGCCCCAATAGGAATGGCAAAGAGATAGGTCAAGGAAATGAGGGACGCCAAAACACCGTAATCAACCGGTCCCAGCATTCTTCCCATGACTAAATGAAAAAGATACTGGCCAAAATTGGCAATGGTTGTTCCCACAAACAAAACCAAACTGCCGGCAATCAACTGATTTCGCCACTGTTTTTTTAATTGAGTTTTAAGTAAATCAACGGTTATCATTTTCAACTAAAGCGAGCGTTTTTTAACGATTGCTGACAAGCACAAGTGGTTTTTGGGGGCCAATTTTTAATCATCGCCAAGATTAATTTTTTGGCTCGGTGGATATTTTTTTGAAAGAGACGAAGAATCTCTTGAAAGTTGACCGGCTCAACTTCTCCTCCGGCAACTAAACCGGCGTCGTAATCGGTAACAATCGCCAAGGCGCAATAACAGATTTCTTTTTCTCTGGCGAGGGCTACTTCCGGATACTCGGTCATGTTAACCACTTCCCAACCCATCTGGGTAAACCAAGCGGATTCCGCCGCGGTGGAAAAGCGGGGTCCTTGAATGACAACCACCGTGCCTTTCTCTTTCAAGGGCAGTTTTAATTTTTTGGCTTCCTCAATGGCCAACTTTCTCAATTGAGGACAGTAAGGAAAAGCAGTCGAGACATGAGTGGCAATCTGACCGTCGTAAAAAGTGTCCATTCTCCCTTTGGTCCGGTCCACGAATTGATCCAAAACCACAAAATCGCCTGGTTGATATTTTTTTTGTAGAGAACCGACCGCGTGGGAGGTAACGATCCGTTTCACTCCCACCGAGGCCAACGCCCAAAGATTAGCCCGGTAGTTTATCTGGTGCGGCGGGAGGTCATGAGTTTTGCTGTGCCGGGGCAGAAAAGCCACTTTTTTCTGGCCAATTTTGCCTAAAACCAGTTTGTCTGAAGGCAGACCATAAGGGGTTTCCATTTTAATCTCTTTTAAACCGGTGGCTAAATCATAAAAACCCGTCCCGCCCATGATGCCAATTTCTGCTTGATTCATTTTTGATAATCAATTAGTGAAAACAAAGGATATTTTTTAAGTTTTTTTCTGCCCGGCAGATAATCCAAGATAACCAAAAAAGCGATGCCCATGATTTCGCCTTTTAATTTTTCGACGAGTTTTGCCGTTGCCGCCATCGTCCCGCCCGTTGCCAGGACATCATCAATCAATAAAACTTTCTCCCCTGGTTTAATCGAATCTTGATGGATTTCCAAAGTGGCCCGACCGTACTCGAGATCAAAATCCTCTGATTCGGTTTTGTAGGGCAATTTTCCTTTTTTTCGGACCATGACCATCCCTGCCCCCAAACGGTTGGCCAAAACGCCAGCCAAAATGAAACCCCGGGCGTCGATACCAACGACTTTCTCAATCTTCTCCTTTTGATATTTTTTGACTAATTGATCAACAGCCATTCTAAAAGCCTGACGGTCTTCAAACAAAGGGGCAATATCCCGAAAAACGACCCCTTTTTGGGGAAAATCAGGAATATTACGAATTTTCTGCTTAAAATTCATCCTTCTTTAAGCCACAAAATAACCTCGGGTAAAAAGCAAAACGGAAAGAATCAGCAAGGGAATGGCAATGGCTGGATAGAGAATTCTGACCCAACGATATTTTTCTCCCCAGATGGCCAAGAGAATAAAACCGGGAAACAAAACGAGAGCGTAGCGAGGTAAAGAAGAAAAAGTGCCGGTTAAGGTCGGGACGATAAACGCCAAAGCCATAAAAGTGAGGTAAGCAAACCAACGACGCAGATAAGCAAAAATGGTCAAAAAGACAAAAAAGACGGCGGTTAAAGATTCCAAAACGACGACAAAATAAGTTGGCGTCAATTTCTGAACGGTAATCAACATTTTAAAATAACGCCAAAAAACCTGGTAAAGAAGGATGATTTTCCCACCGGTTCGTCCGGCTCCAAAAAAGGGTTGAACATGAATAAAGTAAAGTGGGTCACCGGTGGTTTCTTTAAGGTAGGCCATGTAAAACAAAAGACCGGTGGCAATAAAAAACAAAGGTAAACCTTGCCAAATGATTTCACTAATATTTTTCTTCTCTTTTTTCTCATTCTGAAGAAACCATTCAACTAAAAGGGCGGGAAATAAAAAAATGCCGACGAAACGGGTGGAGCTAGCCAAACCGCCCAAAATTCCGGCCAGCCACCAGTTTTTTTTCTTCGCCGCGTAAAAAGAACCCAAAACCAAGGCTAAAAACAACGACTCGGTATAAACACTAACGAAAAAGAAAGCGGTGGGAAAGAGAAGCAAATAAAGCAGGCTCCGCCGGGCAACTTTCTTTTGGTAATCCAATTTGACTAGCTCGTAAAAAAGAAAAAGGGCGGTGATTAAAGAGAGGTGAGAAATAAAAAGACCGGTATAAAGATAATTTTTAAAAAAAGGATTGAGATAGCGAATCAAGTAGGGATAAAGAGGAAAAAAGGCTTGTTGAAACTGGTAATAACCTCTTTGGGCAATACTGAGGTAGTGAACTCCATCAAAGTTCGCCCAGGACCAAAGCAGAGGATTGGCCCAATAAGGACCCGCTTCCCCGCCCAAATAGCCTGTCCGCAGGGGTATCAATCGCAGACCAAGCCAAGCCAAAATGATTAAACCGACCCGCCAAATGAGGACGGTGAAAAAAATGAAAACGACGATTCCCCGATTATTTTTAAACCACTTTTTGATAGACTTGATAAGTTTCATGGGCGGTTTTCTCCCAACTGTATTTTTTGGCCTGTTTTAAACCTTTTTGAATTAAATCTTCTCTTAAACTCTCATCATCAAGGGCTATGGTCAAACCATTGGCTATATCCTTTATATCATAAGGATCAATCAAGATGGCCGCCTGTCCGGCGATTTCCTCCAGGCTTGCTTGATGGCTGGTAACGACCGGGAGACCGCAAGCCATCGCTTCTAAAACCGGTAAACCAAACCCCTCATAAAATGAGGGTTGGCAGTAAACCGACGCCAAATTGTAAATTAGCACCAGGTCCTCCTCGGGAACAAAACCCAATCGCCTCACGGCTGGATTATCACCATATTCTTTCATTAATTGTACCAAAGGTTGATTTTCGATATGCGTTTGATCAAATTTCTTCTGGGCGGCCTGTTTGCCGACGATCACCAAAGGCACTTTGACGGCGTGGCTCGCTTTGACCAATCCCAGAACATTTTTGTGATAATTAACGTCACCGACATAAAGAATAAATTGAGACGGCAGTTGATATTTTTTCTTGACCTTGGCCAGGGTCTTTTTTTCTTTTATCGGCCGAAAAATCTCGCCGGGAGCCAAAGGGATGACTTCGATTTTTTCTTTGGGGTAGCCAAGATACTGAACAATATCTTTTCGGGAGTTTTTCGAATCGGTAATCACCCGGTCAACCGTCTTCAAAATCAGTTTTTGACCTCGATGTTTCAATCTACCCCTAAGGCCCGGAGGAAAATGTTCCGGAAAAACCAAAGGCGTCGTGTCATGAATCGTCACCACCGTTTTTTTTCTTCTGATTAGGGGGAGAGTGGTAAAGAATAAATCAAAATAGGGATAGTGAATAATCTGACAGTTTTGGGGAATCTCGCCTTTTTCCACCAGGACAACCTCGAAATCAGCCACTTTCATTGTTTGCAGGGCTTTAACCAGCCTTTGGGTATAAATCCCAATCCCCCGAAATTGGTGAGCTGATTTTAAGGGCGAAATATCAATGGCGACTTTCATTTCTTTTTGGCAACCACGCCCAGGCTAAAAGTTAAATAAAGTTTCAATCTTGTCTTCTCTATTTTCTCCCATAATCCTTGGTACCACCGGCCCAATTTTAAATAACGGATTTGGTAAAGTTTACCATAATAATCCCGGCCATAAGTGCCGAGAATTTCAAAACCCGCTTTTTTGACCAAGTCTTCTAGTTCTCGAGCCGAAAACTCTCTTTCCCAACCAACAAACCATTTTCCCCGCCACATTTGCCAGTGTTTTTTTAAGGTATAAGTGGTCCATTTTTGGGGAACGTCCACCACCAAAAAACCCCCTTTTTTCAAAACCCTTTTCTGCTCTAAAAGATAGGGTAAGGGGTCCGAAAAATGCTCCAAAAAACCCTGATGGAAAACAACGTCAAAAGTCTCCTTTTCAAAAGGCATTTTTTTGGCTTCGGCCAAAATAGTTTCGATGAACACCTTTTCTTTTTGAGCACTGGTTTTAATTTGTTTCAAAGCGGCCTCGGAAAAATCTAAAACCGTTACCTGAGCACCTTTTTTGGCCAGATAAAGACTGTCGCCACCCATGCCCGCCCCGATTTCCAAAATTTTCTTGCCTTTAATCTGAATGAATTGTTCAAGGCTTTGGAGTAATTGCTGATGAATGCCTTGGGGTTGGTGGTCCGGCGATTGCCAATATTTTTCCCAATCAGTTTTAGTCGACCTTTTTCTCATGCGTCTTCTCCCAGTACTTTACGTAACCGGCCACATTTTGGAAAGCCGAAAAAAGAGCAAAAACAAAACCGGGAAAACCGTCAAGAAAGCCCAAGTGGCGTCCATAAAGATTAAAAAAAGTCCATTTGGGTTTTAGAAAAACGTATTTTAAGATGGCGATTGGACCGTGACCGACAGCCTGTTCTCGATATTCCCCGGCCAATAAACTAGAATAACGGTTGGCCTTGATAAGATATTCGGTAAAATCAGGAAAAGGATTATGAATCAACTCGTTTTTTAAATAACCCACTTCCCCCTCAACTTCCATCTGCTCATGAACACTCATGCAAGGCAATCTGGCTTTACCCCTTTGAAAAAGTCTGATAACGGCATCCGGGTAAAGGCCGCCTTTTCTTATCTCCCTTCCCAAAAGAGTCGTTTTTCGAGTCAGATAATAAGCGACGAAACTGTTCTTCTGTTTAATTATTTTCTTAATCTCTTCTCGGAGGGCCGGGGTGACAATTTCATCCGCATCCAATTGAAGAATCCATTCCCCCTGACAATCATCGATGGCCTTTTGTTTGTTCAGGTGGAAAATGGGTGGGTTGGTTGTTTTGATGACCTTGGCACCATGCTTTTGGGCGATTTCTCTGGTTTTATCGATCGAAGAACCATCAACGACCACGATTTCCTCTACCCAATCCTTAACCGCTTTTAAACAGGCCTCAATGTTTTTTTCCTCATTAAAGGTGGCCAGAGCCACCGAGAGTTTTTTCATTTTTTCTTTCTTCTCCAAATTAGACAGCGGCGCTTCGCGCCTCGGTAATTCCCTGAGAGAATTATGCCTCGCTTCGCTCGGATAATCCCTTCGAGTATTATAGCACCGGTGATGAGAAAACCGATTCCCAAAAGAGAAATTAAATTAGAAACGAAACGAAATTTTGTTTCCTGAAAACGAATGACGAGTTGATGTTCACCCGGAGAAAGATAAAAAGTCATCAAGCCCCGGTAAGCCGGGTCCTGAAATTGAATTTCGGTGGGTTGGCCGTCAACTAAAACCTGCCACCCTGGAAAATAAAGGGTGTTTTCCACTAGCTTGGTGGGTGTTTCGGCTTTGACTCGATATTCATGTTTGGTCGTTGTTCTTTTGCCGATTTCGATTTCGGCTTTGCCCTCGATTACTTCGAGCGGCGCTTGGGGATACACCTCCATAAAGCGAACCGACCAGATAGGAGCGCTTTCACCCGTGTCTGTCGTCCCTGCGTAAACGCCGGTGTAAAAAGACTCTTCGCGATGAGAAAAGGCTTTGGCATGCCAATAATTTTGATTTAAGAGTAAGGCCATCAGGAGAAAAAAACCAAGCAAAAGAGGTTTCTTTTTTTGAGGCAAAAGAGAAAACCAAGCGGCGAGAAAGATGGCCGGCGGAAAAATCGCCAAGGATAAAAAGCGCCAGACAAATTGGAATTGATTAAAGAAAGGCAAATGGGGATAAAGAGGTTGGGAAACGGGCATCATCATCAAGATTGAAATCCAAAAAACCAAAAAAAGAAACAGAAGAAAAAGCCAGTTTTTATCTTTTTTTCGCCAAAAAGACCAGATTAAGAAAGGAGCGGAGAAGACGGCTAACCACTGAAGGACACCTAACTGGACGCAGAAAGAACCGGTGCCCAAATAATTCCAAGGGGACCAAAGCAGCCGGGAAAAGCTTTCAAAACCAACGAGGTTGCCTTTGGTGACAATATTGCGCAGGGTGTAGCGGCTGCCTTCCACCAAAGCCGGCAATAAAAAGAAAGCCGCCAGCATCAAACCGGTAATGACCATCACGGAATAGCCGATGACCAGTTTTATTCTTTTCTTTTTTCCCTGACTGTAAAGCAAAAACACCAGGTAGCCGAAGATCACGGGCAGAAACATTAAACTCAGAGCGTTATGAGACAAAATAAGGGCCGCGAGAGAAAGGCTGCCGCCGACCAAGTAAAGCCAACGCCCTTCTCGACTCAGTTTTAATGCCATCCAGGCTATCAAAGGCGGCCAAACAAAAGCAAAATTTTCGCCAATCGCCCCACGGACGTAAAGGTCAAGAAAGCGGTAAGGCGCAAACATATACAAGAGACCGCCGACAAAACCGGCTTCTTTCCCCCATAAATCACTGATCCAGAAAAACATAAAAACGCCGGAAAGAAGAAAGCCCAAACCAAAAACAAGTTTGGTACTGTCCACCAAGGAAAAACCAAAAAAATGAAAAAAAGAGGCAAAATAAGAAGGCAAAGGGTAAAGGAACATCACCACCGGATGGCCGTAACCCCAATTCAGACTGGCTGCCCAGCGGGGAATGAGATTGCCTTCGGTCAGGGTTTGATAAAAGTTGGCAATTCGAGCGACATGGTCCTGACCGTCATGAGTCACCGGTAAACCCGGCTGAAAAAAATCTAAAAGCGCCACCAAACCCACCAAAACAAGAAGACCAGGTAAAAATCGTTTAAGTTTCTTCATCTCATTTTTTGGTGACAACCATAAGCCAAAAACTAAATTTATTCCACCGCCACCATTGCTTTTTCGCCATTGAGCAAATTAAATTCTTTGAGGGGCACGATTTCCTCGGGAAAATCTTGAACATTGCCGATATACAAAATCTCTCCTCCCCTGGTTTCTTTTTCCCAATCAATCGGTCGGAATTGATAGCGGCCAAATTGGTGCGTTTCATTATAACCGCCGGAAACCGTCCCTCCCTGAAGTTGATAGATTAAGGGTTCATATCGACTGAAGAAAAGATAAAACATATAGGATTGATAACCATAGTTCTGATTGGTGAAAACGATTTGCCGATATTGACCCTGAATAGGAAAAACATATTTGATGGCCTCGGTCAAGGGAGATTGAAAAGACGCCGATTGCTCGTAGGGAAAGTTGACAAAATATTGATGCCACAAAAAGAGAAGACTAAAAATTAAGAAAATGATGACCAAGACTGTTCGCCAAGATTTCCATTTCGTTTTTTTGAAAAGAGTCACTGCCCCAAGAGCCGCCAGAATTTGTGGCACCGGCAAAACATTAAAAGTCCTCATGACGTGAGGGGCGTCCGTGGTCAAGCCGCCCGGTAAGAGAGCGATTAAAAGCCAGCTGAAGAGAAGCCATTTACTTTGATGGGAGAAACGACCGGCCGCCAACTGATAAGCGCCGATCAACAAAAGAGGTAATTCCCAAAGGTAAAAAAGACCCAAATTGGGAATCTTGTGTTTTTCCATCTTGTCATTGAAAAAAAGTGAGGTGGGATTGAAATGAGAAAGATAAGCTCTTAAAACAGTTAAACCCCTACTGACTTTTTGGTTATCAAAAAGTAAACCAAAAATGTCACCTTGTTGGTAATCACGAGTCATTCGCTTGGCGGACAGCTGATCGAGTTCTGAAGATTGGTTAAGAAGATTCGTCCATTGAAAACGGGTCATTGCCTCCGGTGTCCAAGAGACTTTAAGAAAAGGGATGAGGAAAATTAAGCCAATGAAACCGGCGAGGACCACTTCTCTTTTCATTTGCCAAAGGGTTTTTCGGTAAATCAGAGCCAAAGACAAAATCATTAAAGGCCCGAAAATCTTTTGGCTTTGATAAGTGTAAAAAGAAAGGGCCCAGAAGACAGCTGAAACCACCAACAAGGCCAAACCTTTGTTCTTAACTCCTTTCCAAAAAAAGTAAATGGCCAAAACAGAAAAAGTTAAGCCGACATTAACTTCATGGCCCAATCGCGAGAAATAGATGTGCCAGGGAGAAATGGCTAATAAAAAAGCCGTCATCAGTGAAAGTGATTTTTTTCCGAAAAGGGCCTGAACGAAAAGGTAAGTGGTCAAAATCATCACTAAGGAAAACAAAACCGAAGGCAAACGGACCGCTAAAACAGAAAGACCAAAAACCTTCGCAAAAGGCATCACGAGGTAAGCATAAAGTGCGGGACGCCAGTCATCATAAGCCCTCAAGAGAATGGGCAAACGGGTACCGTACTCGTCCCGGCCTGTCAGCAAAAGTGAGTGAGCGTTCCAACCAAGAGAAACCTCATCAAGGGATAGGCTGGGAGGCACCGAATTCAGTTGATAAAATCTAAAAAAACCAGCTAAAAAAATAATTAAACCGAAAAGAAAAAGATATTTGTGATGGGAAAGCTTTTTAATTATTTTTTCCATTCCGTGTAAAAATAATAAAGATATGATTCTGAAAATCCATGTTTAAATTTGATTTTTTCTCCATTTTCAATTCTTCTTAAAATTACCTGTTTTTGGTAACCCAGTCCGAGGCTGTCTGCTTTGAGAAAATTTTGAGTGTTTGCCAGCGCGTAGTAAACTAAAAAACCGATGACGATAATTTTGGGAACAATGTTTTTAATTTTAAATAGCCTGACGAGCAAATAAGCAATGATCATTATAACTAATGGCCGGGTTAAAGAAAAATAATAGGACGTTATCTCGCCGCGGTAAAGAGAAAAAACAAACCAGGGAATAAAAAACCACAAGCCGATAAGGTAACAAAAGACTAGTTTTTCCCTTGATGGTTTGGGAAAAGAGTAAATTAAAATAAAAATAGGTAACAAAAGGTATCTAATCCATTTAATCATTTTCATTGCATCCAATCTCTCAATCAAGATGCCTTCAAACTGAATGAAAGCATCCCCGGATATTTGTAAAACCCTTCTTAAATGAAAGCCATGATAATAAGTTTGAAGATATCTCACTAAGTTAAAAGTGGCTTCATTCTGACTTTTTAATTCAGCCAGAAAGGTTGGTATCAACCAAACTAAAAAAATGGGCAAAGAAATCAAGGCATGTTTGAGAAATTTTTTGCTCCAAGGAAAAAGGGGCAAAGCGCCTAAAACAATTATCGGAAAAAAAATCGAAGTGAAGTTCAAATGAAAAGAAAAACCAATCGCGGCCGCTAGTAAAAAAAGATAGTCAAGTCTCCCTTTGAGAACTTGATAAAGAGAATAAAAGATGATGAGAGAGATAGGCGCGATCAAATTGACGGGCCATTGAATTCTATCCTGATCAATAATAAACGAAGAGAAAGTATAAAAAAAGACGGCCAACAAAGCCACTGGGGCAGAAAAAAGTTTTTTCGTCAAAAAATAAATGACCGCAAAAGTAAAAAGACTGGTGAAACCGGCGATTATCCCCGAAGCGATCGGATCCAAGTTGGTCAAGTAATAAAAAGGCGCGATTAAGTAATAATAAAAAGGACCGATGTAAAAACCGGCGTTTAGTTTTGCCTGCATGCCTCGAAGAGGCCATTGGTGATCAACAATCATATTTTTCGCAGCCCAGGCATTGTCCACTTGGTCCCAGCCAAAAGGATTTCTTGCTTCCATCTGGTAAAAACGAAAAAAAATATGGATAAATAAAATCAAAAAAAAGAAAACCCAAAGCCAATGTTTTTTCACCAAAAATTCAAATTTTAAAAGTTTTTTGCTCTTCAGTTTCATCATTAACCTTCAACTAATTTAATCGCTTCTTCTCCATCCAAGAAATAAATGGTTTTGAGCAGTTTCACTTCTCCGAAAAAATCTTCTGGCCGACCCACGTATAAAATCGCCGGGTTTTTTTCTTCCTCGGCCCACTTAATCGGTCTGAAAGTATACTTACCAAAACCTCGATGAGTTTCCGCAAAACCGCCGGAAACGGTGCCGCCTGATTTTTGGTAGGCTTCGGGATCATATTTCAAATAGTACAAAAAGAAAATATAAGATTGGTCGAGGTGGGGCTGATTGGAAACCACAATTTGTTCGTACCGTGGTTCAATTTCTTTGATCGTTTCGATGGCCTCTTGATAACCATATTGCCAATATTGGGAATAATCATCGTTTTGCTGAACAAAATATTGGTTAAGATAATAGGCAAAATTAAAAAGAGCAAAGGCGATGATGAGGCCAACCACTGGGGTTTTCACCCAGACTTGTTTTCTTTTTATGGCCTGCCAAAAATTAAGCAAACCAAAAGCCACAAAAATTTGGTGGGTGGGTAAAAATCTTAAGGTTCTCACTCCATGAGGGGCGCCACTAGAAAAAGCGGCGGGAATCGGGGCAAGCAAAAACCAAGCGAAGACAAGCAGTTTTACCTTTCGAGAAATTTTGGCGAAAAGCAAATTATAAATTCCCCAAAGTAAAAAGGGCAATTCCCAAAGATAAAGGAGACCCATCTCCGGGGCATGATGCCGGGCGTCATCTCCGGACAGAAAAAGCCAGTTTAAATCAAAGTGAGAAAGGTAGTTTCGGAGAAAAGTTTGAAAATAAGTGATCCTTCGGTTATCCAAAATCAGACCCAAATAATCATGATTTTGATAATCACGCAAAGTTCTTTCCGCTGTTTTGGCTAAAAAGGGCGTTAAGTCAGAGGCAAAACTGGTGCCTTTGGCCCGTAAAAATATTTCGGGCGTCGTTAAAGTGAGAGAGAGAAAAGGAATCAGAGTCACCAACCCGATTAAAACGGCGGCGAATAGAGACTTCCTTGGAAGTCTCATAAGTTTTTCTCGCCAAATAATCACCAAAGCGAAAACCAAGAGTGGAGTGAAAACTTTTTCTGCTTGGTAAACATAAAGGTTTAAGCCGGCAAAAAAAGCGGCCAAGATTAAAAACCAGGGTTTTTTCAAACCTTTGAGAAAAAACAAGACCACGACCAAGTTAAAAAACAGGCCAATCCCCGATTCGAAGGCAATTCGGGAAAATTGAAGATGCCAGGGAGAAATGGCCAAAAGAAAGGCGGTCAGCAAAGCCAAGGAGTGAGCAAAAGGCTTTTGGTTAAAAAGTTCTTTGACCAAAAGGTAGACTAAGAAAACCGCCAGTGTCCCTAAAAGAGCCGCCGGCAGACGAACGGCGAAAGTGTTCAAACCAAAAAGTTTGATGGTGGGAATGGCCAAATAAGCGTAGAGGCCCGGTTTGTAATCATCAAAAGAGCGCAAAATCAAAGGCAAAAATTGGCCGAATTCGTCCCGACCGGTTTTCATGATCGAATAAGCATTGTAGCCCAGCGCCGCTTCGTCCCAGTCAGGTGAAGGTGGCACTTGGCCTAATTGCCAGAGGCGAAGGCCTCCAGCCAAAAGTAAAATTAAGAAAAGCAGGCTAATTTGTCTTTGACTTCTAAATTTCAAACGCTTTAAGAATTTCATGGCCATTGGGTAAATAAATGGTTTTGAGCACTTTGGCTCCTGGCGGCAGGTTGTCCGCTTTGTCAAGGTATAAAATCTTTCCCTCCCGACTAAAATCAGGTTGATCAAAAAAATGATATCGGCCGAAGCTCTTTACTTTAACAAAACCCCATACCTCTCGTTCCACTTGAGCCTCTTGCCAAAATTCTCTCGGGTCTTTTTGAAGGTAAAAAAGAAAATAAATATAGGGGCGGCCAATCGCCTCGGTCACCCAAATCTCTTGATAATTGTCTTCGACGGTTTTAGCGTATTCCACTGCCGGCTTATAACCATATTGCCACTCACCGGCGTATTCAACCGGATAATGACGCCAATAAAGGTGCTGAAAGTAAAGCCCATTAAGCCCGAGAAACAGCAAAACAACCATCATGATCAAGTAACCCCTCTTTTTTTTCATCCCTTTGGCCCAATCGCCAAAAGCGACTACGCCTAAAGCGGTGATGATTTGCCAAGTAGGTAAGGTGGCTTCAATCCGCAGGGCGTGGGGCGTTTCTCGAGCCGTAGCGGCCGGTACAACGCCAAGGAGAAGCCAAAAGGGAATCATCCACCAATATCCTTTTCTTTTTTGAAACAAAAGAAAAGCCCCCCAAATCAAAAAAGGCAACTCCCATAGAAAAAGCTGTCCGACACCTTGGGTGGAAAATTTAGGATTGCCGTCGCCTTTGATAAAAAGAAAATCGGGGTTGAAATGGTCAAAATAATGACGGAGATAGGCACGGGCATAGCCCCAACGACGATTATGAATCACCCTTGACCACCAGGCCCAATCGTCGTGGGCTATGGCCTGGTTGGCTTGGATGACCACGTCCGGGTCAGAAAAAATATTTACTTCCTGATAGCGCAAACGCGATTGAGGGGTGGTCAAAAAAGAAAGGGCGGGCAACAAAATGATGAAGGCGATTAAACCAGCTCCAAACGCCCATTTCTTTTTCTGCCAAAGTTTTTTTCTAAAACCAACCGCCAAACCCAAAACCAGCAGAGGTGCGACGATTCTGGTGGTATTAAATGTCTGAAAACAAAAGGCAAAAGAAATCGCCGCCGGTAGCAAAAACCAACTTCTTCGCTCAACCCCAATGAGAAAAAAAGTCACCCCGGCCACGAGAAAAAACGTGGCCACATTGGCTTCAAAAGCGGCTCGGGAAAGAAGCAGGTGCCAGGGAGAAATGGCTAAGAGAAAAGCGGCGGTTAAAGGCAACCACGCTTTTTTTGTTTTAAAAATCTCTTTGGTCAAAAAATAGGTCAAAAGAACGGTTAAAATGCCTAAAAGCGCCGAAGGCAAACGAACGCTCATTTCGTTTAAACCAAGAATTTTGACCGGCAAAACAGCTAAATAAGCATAAACCGGCGGTTTGAAATCACCAAATGATTCGAGGTAATCGAGAGGTAAAAACCGACCAAATTCATCTCTGCCCGTTAAACCCAAGGAATAGGCATTATAGCCCCAAGCGGCCTCGTCCCAAGCAAGAGAGGGCGGGTTAATTCCCAGTCCCCACAAGCGCAAACAGGCGGCAAGAAAAACAATGGCGCCTAAAAGGAAATAGCTCTTTTTTTGACTCACTGGCTAATTCGCATTTTAACAAAAAAGAGCCAATAGATAAACAAAAAGAGAGAAAGAAGAGAAATTCTTAAACTCCAATAAAAAACCGTTGGTTCATAAGAAAAAATCACTTGATGTTTGCCGGCGGGAACAGCCAAAGCGCGAAAAGTGTAATCAGCACGCAAAATTTTTGTTTCCTGGCCATCAATCCTTGCTTTCCACCCAGGATAATCATTATCGGAAAGAAAGAGGAGAGCCGTAGTGGCTGATTCGCTCTCCAATTCGATTCGATTGGGCTGGTACTCAACAAAATTAATCCTTCCCTCCTTTCCCATCACCCCTTTTTCAATTTCCAAATCAGGCTCTTCTTCTAAAATCACTTTCTTTTCCAAATCAAAATCTTGAGAAAAGAGATGATCAGCAATTTTTTGTTTATCCGTTTCGACCAAATAATCTTTGACGAGAAAAGCTCTCGGCAAGGCTTCTTGAGATTCCCAAATCTTGAAACGTTCATCCTCCCAAATTGGCTGAAAAAAATCTTGAGGAAACCTTTGCTCCTCGGTCATGGCTCCTTTTGCTTCTCCTAATTTCGTTTCAAAAATATATTTCACTCCCAACAAGGATAAAAGTCTCCTTCGATACCTATTATCCAAAACACTCTCTTTTTCTCTTTCGGCCGCGGGTTTAATGTTGGCGTCGGTACGGGTGATTTGACTGGTGATTTTACCCTGTTTTTCTTGAGAATGAAGCAATTCCCCATATCGCTGAGGGAATAAAGCATCATAACCTTCAGGGGAATATAAATGAAAGTAAAGATTCATGTTCTTTTCCAAATAAGCATCACCATAGCCCCAAATCCGATTAAGACCGGCGACTTCTTTTAATTTGGTGATCACGCCTACTTCGGGAAAAACAAATTTTCTTTCTGAAAAATAAAGATACTTATTGGCAAAATAAAGGGAGGAAAAAAGGGAAAGACCGGTCAATCCCAAAAAAGAAAAAAATTTCGCTTTTTCTAAACTCATCTGACGTAAAAATTGAAACCGATTTTTGCACCAGGGAAAAAAAATTATCAAGGCCGAACCGAGAAAAAATCCCGTCGGCAAAATTAGGTTACGCAAGGAAACGGAACCAAATTTTGTTTTCGGCAAAAATATTTTGCTTAAAAAAACAAAAAGCCAAAGCAGAAAAAAAGTGATACCTATCCCCGTCAATAACTTTTTCCATTTCTTCTGATCAATTCCCTGACGAAAATAAACATCCAATCCGAAAGCGGCCAAAACGCAAAATCCGAAAGTCGATAAAAAGAAAATTCTTGAAGGGATCATCACGGAAATCAGGGGCAGACGTGAATAATAAAGAAGCCAGCCAAAGGGGAAAAAGCCTAAGGCCAAAGTCACCAGGCTAAATTTCTTAAAAAATCGCCAAACAGGGTTGGTATGTTTGGCGACCAAGACAGACAAAGCTAATAAAAAAGCCGGCAGACCAATAAAAATCACCTTTTCATGGTAAAAACCGCCGCCAAAATAATTATAGGCGCCGGTGTTCCCCCAAAAATCAGGGGCTAAAAAAGTCAGCAAATGCCAGGGCGGCATCAAATATTGATCAAACAAAAATTTGGCGTCTGTGACTCCTCGCGGAGAATAAAGATAGGCTTCAATCGCCGGCCAAATTTGAATGGCGGCGATCAAAAAACTGAAAACAAAACCCAGGGCTAACCCGAAAACTTTTTTCAAATCTTTTCTCTGCAAAGGCCAGTAGCGAAAAATCATCCAAGCCAAAACCGTCACCAGAACATAAAGGGTCAATTGGGTAAAACCGGCCAAAATGGAAGCCGTCAGGCCAAAAACAAATAAAAAGAAACTGGTGGGAGTAATTTTTTTTCTATTGGTTTCCACGGCGTATAAAATCAGCGGCAACCATAAAGCCGCATGCTCAATCACCAGGGACTCCTCCATCCAGGCAATCATCCACCCAGAAAAAGCAAAAACAAGACTGCCAAAAAAAGCCGCTCTTCTTGAAAGCTTAATCTTGGTCAAAAACAAATACATAAAAACGCCGGCTAAAATTGGCTGAATGATGACCAGCCAAGACCAAGCCTCAATCAGGGGTAAAAGAAAATAGAGAAGATTCAAGGGATAAAAAACCGCTGACTGATAAGTGGCCAAATGGACGTTGCCGGAAAAATTATAGGGATTCCAGAGGGGCCATTGACCTGATTTCAACTGGTCGATGGTAAATTTTCGATAAGGGTAAAACAGTTTAATGACATCAAACCCAATCGGTTTGTTAGGCGGCCCGTTGGGATAACCCTCCCACTCGTAAAATTGCCAAGGCGAGTAATAGGAGACAAGGAGGTTGGCGGGAAAAGGAATTTGTCCCTTAAAAAAGTAACCCCGAAAAATAACCCCGGTTAACAAAACCAAAACCGCCACCACAAAAATAAAACTTGCTTTTCTCACTTAATTTCTTTACTGGAATAATCAATAAGGTCGGTAATAAACTTTTGACAAAACCTTTGAGAGGTTAGTTTCTCTACTTTAAAATCAGTAAATTTAACACCCCTTGGATAAGGATTAAGGTTATACTTTCGGCAAACTTGGTCATTATAAATTCTAAAAATTTCACCAGCGTCTCCCAACCGAGGAATACTTAGCCAATGAGGATATTCTTTTTTATCAAAACATTCTAGCTCAGCTAGTGAAATAATAACGTCGTCCTCTTTGACTTTAAGATAACTATCACAATTGCTTAAAAAGATAATGTTTTCCCAGCTAAAATTTTTATTGGCTATTTTATCACGAATAACCGGTAAAGCCTCTCTATCAAAAACCCCAGAATAAAAAAGATAATGTTTAAAAAATCCCAGATTATCTTTACTAATCACCACTATTTTTCTATCAGAAGACTTGGCTAAATTAACGTAATTAATCAAAATCCTCACTCCAAAACCTGAACCTTCGGAATTGTATATTGGATTTCGTAAATAATAAATGGTCATAAAATTTAAAACCTGCAAAGCGTATAAAATTATTAAAAATGCAAGAGAGGCAGAAAAAAACAATCGGCTCTTCTTTTTAAAAAGACCGATAAAATAATCAATTCCAGCCGCAATAAAAATAATCATTGGAAAATATAATAAAATTGCCCTTTCTGCATATTCCGTCCCAATAAGACTGAAGGCTGAAGGTAAAGGAGCGATCGCTATCAAAGCAACGAAAAATAACCATAAATTTCTTTTTTTTGAAAAAAGGTAAACAAAACCCAAAAGGAGAAAAACAAAATCAAGATAGTAAAACATGCCGTGCTTCCAGATGGAAAAAAACATTTGCCCTTCTCCAAAAAGAAAAAGAAAGCTGGTGGAAAAAATGCCTAGATACTTCTCAACAAAAAGTTTAGAAAAAACAACCAATTTGTTATTAAAAATTCTCGTTAGGGGGCTATCAACACTAGTTTTTTGTTCCTCATCAACCATATGAGCAATACTGGGGTGAAAAGGTGAAAGAAGTTCCTTGGTCCTAACTCCTGAAGGTTGGTGCTGAAGAGAAATTAAAAACCCACTAAAAAGTAATAGGCTGAGCAAAATTAATATAAGATATTGCTTTAAGAATTTTTTCTTATTAATTACCCACCAACTAAAAAAACACGCGATAAGAACAAAAGGAACAATAACTATCTTAGTGCCGATGTAAGAATAAAAGGCGAGAAATAAAAAAGGAAAGGCTAATAAAATTTTCCAACCCCGAAAGATAATTATCAAATAAAACGCTAACAAGTAAAAAGTGAGAGCCAAAGGAGATTCGTAGCCTGTCCTACTAAACAAAAGGCTAGCCGGGTTTAAGGCAGCAATTAAACTGGCAATTAGAGCAAGATTAAAATCAAACAATTTTAAAGAAATTAGAAAAATTAATAGAACAAAAACCGTTCCCGCGAGAGCAAAAGGCAAATGGGCGGAAAATAATGAAATTTTAAGGGGGCCAATAAATGGACTAATCATTAAACCGGGAAGTTCTGCTTTTGGGTAACTATGGGGAGGTGGTTTTAAGGTTAAAGGCGACCAAGTGCCTGTTAAATCTTTACCACTGTAAAAAATTGCTTTGGCGTCCATAACATGATCAAGTTCGTCATTGTTGATACCCGTTGGAACTCGATCCAGCCAAATTAATCTTAACGACAAAGCAAAAATTAGAATTAAAACGACTAATAAAAATTTTCGAAAGTAGCTATCATGAAGAATTTTTATCATAACCTTCCTAAAACACGAAATTTTTAGAATCTACTTTTGGGCCAAAAATAGGCAGTGACAAAAACCATCGAAAGATAACCCAGGTGGCTGTTGTTGAAGTAGCGGGAAAAATACCAAAAAACAAAAGTAAAAAGGCCATAGCAAACAATTAATCGTTCAACGGTAGTTGATTTCCTTAGCCAGAGCAAAAGACCGATGGCTAAAGGCAAACAAAAAAGCAATTGCCAAAGCCAGAAAGGATAATAAGCATTTAAATCCCCAATTAATCCTCTTTGATGAAGAACCATTCCCCAACCATAACCGGCAATCGGATAACTGTGAGAAATACTGCCGGCAAGATAAAAAACCGTGCTGTTTAAAAATGCTTTTGGCGCCCAGAGAAAAAAAGGCAAAACAATAGCACCAAAGACAAAGATAAAAGGTAAAATTTGTTTGATGATTAGTTTAATTTTTTGTCTAACCTTCTTTTTCTCTTTCCACCACAAAAAAGCCAGATAAAAGGGAAAAATGGGCCAAGATGATTGTTTAGTGGCGAAAGCCAGAGCTAAAGGAATCCCGGCTAAAGAATAACGCTTTTTTTCCAACCAATACCAAGACCAAAAAAGAAAGGTAAACATAAAAATATCACCCCTGCCCTCCAAAAAATAGCCTAGGGTGGCAGGATTAAAAGCCAAGAGAATCAGGAAAAGGCGGCGGTTCTCACTGTCTTTCACCAAACGCCAAGCCAAAAACAGTAAAAAGAAAAAAAGAAAGAACAATGGTAGTCGGCCGTCAAAAAAACCGAAAAAAGAGATAGAAAGAAAATAAAAAGGGAGGGAAAAAAGGAAATACCAAGGCATCATCACAAAATGGAATAAAGCCGGATTGACCGCTGTCTCCGCATAATGCCATTCTTCTAAAGGCGTGCCAAAATAGAAAGAGGTGTAGGGATTTTTTCCTTGAAGAAAAAATTGAATCACCGATTCGAGTTGGATGACAATGTCGTGGACTTGAAAAACGGGCGAGGTTTGATGACGAACCAACACCGCCGCCAAGAAAGCGGCGCCAATTACCAGAATAATAATCAACCAAAGCAAGACTGACTTCAATTCATCGGCGGCAAGGTGAAGGTCGAATTTTCGACCTGAGCCGCCGCCCCGCCATAGGCGGGGTAGCGCCGCCACGAATGAAGAATCCCCCAGCGGTTCGACTGAGCTCACCGAAGTCCTCCGTGCTGGGGGAGGATTCAATTTTTCTTTTGCTTTTACTTTAATCAAATCCAGGCCCAAATAGGCCAAGAGCAAACCGAAAATGAGGCCGAAAAGCCAATAAGGGGTTTCGCCTGGACCGAGTCCATAGGTCATAATAAAAGGGGTAACCAAAACAAAAAGCAGAATCGCTGATAAGGATATTTTTTTCATCAATCGACCAGACGATATTTAATTAACACCCATAAGATTCTTAGACCGTCATACCACCTGACTTTTTTTCCTTCCTCAAACTCTCTGCCCGCATAACTGATCGGCACTTCGTAGATCCTAATGCCCTTTTTAAGAATTTTTACTGTTATTTCAGGATCAAAACCAAAACGGTTTTCTTTAAGTTTAACATTTTTGAGGGCCTTTCTCGTAAAAAGTTTGTAACAAACCTCCATATCGGAAAGAGTTGTGTTGTAAAGCAAATTGGTCAAAAAGGTTAAAAATCGATTCCCCATCATGTGCCAAAAAAGCATGTTTCTTCTTTCTCCGGTGAACCGAGAACCATAAACGACCTCGGCTTTGCCTTCTTGAATCGGCTTAACTAATTTGGGGATGTCTCGAGGGTCATATTCCAAGTCAGCATCCTGGATTAAAAACATTTCTCCGCTGGCTTGTTGGATACCGGTCCTCACCGCCGCACCTTTACCGAGATTTTGAGTATGATAAAGAATTTTTAGGCCCGACAGTTTTTTCTTGACTCTTTCTAAAAATTTTCTGGTACCGTCGGTTGACTGATCATCAATGACAATGATTTCTTTATCAACCTTGGGAATTTTAACGGCCGTTAACTGTCTTAAAATTTCCTCAATCGTCTTTTTTTCATTAAAAACAGGCATGATAATCGAAAGTTTCATTTCAACTACATCAAGGTTGATACCCCGCCGTTTACGACGGGAAGAAACCGCAGTCCCGACATCATTCGGGACAGGGATGTGGCGAACGAAACCATCCGCGAAAGCGGATTCCTTTCCTCGAGTATTCGAGGAAACCCTATCTGCTTTGTGACGGGGAGGTTTCATTTTATTTCCTCATTTTCTTTCCCAATAACTCAGGCAATTGTTTAAGCGCTAAAAAAAAGCCCTGATAAAAAAGGTAATCTTTCTCTTTTATCGCTTTGATAAGGTGATAAGGCCACCAAAAGAGGTGGGCAATGATCATTTTTAAGTCGCCGTTTTTCCAAACAAAAAGGAATTGATTTTTATAAGCAAATTTTTTCATTTTGTTTTTGCCAAAAGTGGGGAGATTGGTCGTTTCGTGATGATGGTTAACCACCGCCCGGGGTTCAAAGAGAATCTGCCAGCCTCTTTTTCTGGCCCGCCAGGCCAAATCAATGTCCTCGTAATAAGCGGGTCGGAAAAGAGGGTCCATTCCTCCCAGCGCCAGCCACTTTTTTCGGTCAACGGCCAGGCTTCCACCGGAAGCCCAAAGCGTTTCCTTTTGATTCTGATTTTCTGCCCGCTGGTGAACCAAAAAGCCGCGCTTGAATTCGCCTAATCCCCGACCGCTGTAAATTATCTTCCCTAACTGTTTATCCCTCTCTTTGCAGCCCACGGCAAAAACCCGAGGGTTTTCAAAAGGCCTGATTAAGGGCGTTAAAAAATCCAATTCAGGGGAAACGTCGTTATTAAGAATGACAACAATTTCTCCTTTCGCCGTCTTCACCCCCAAATTGCAATTGGCGGCAAAACGTTGGTTTTTGGGTTGAACGACCACTTTTATCTGTG
>Ga0315289_10000548_pt1 | contig 57807 bp, 51 predicted proteins | sample YL17G11_40_MG_FD_203452 | JGI IMG/M metagenome (GOLD analysis project Ga0315289, IMG submission 203452) | Sediment microbial communities from Yellowstone Lake, YNP, Wyoming, USA - YL17G11_40 | ecosystem: Environmental > Aquatic > Freshwater > Lake > Sediment | place: USA: Wyoming | collected...
CCCCTACCCTCACCTGGCAGCTCGCTTTGCCGCCAAGGAAGCCTTGATCAAGGCTGGGGGGCTTCACAAACCACTCCCGTGGACCCAGATGGAAGTGAGATTGGATTCCCAGGGAAAACCCACTTTGTATCTGGAGGGTACCCCTGCAACTTCACACCTGGTGTCCCTCAGCCATACGACAGATTATGCGGTCGCCGTAGTTTGGTGGAAAGGAAACCCATGAAGCTGGTAACGGCAGGAGAGATGGCGACGATCGATCGGGAAGCCAGTGTGAAATACGGTATCCCCTCCTTGCTTCTAATGGAGAACGCCGGTCGTGCCATAGCGGATCTCATCCGGCGCGATTACCCCAAAGCACAGAGGCTCGCTGTTCTCTGCGGAAAAGGGAACAACGCCGGTGACGGTTTCGTCGCGGCCCGTCATTTGGCGTCTAATCACTCCGTAACTGTCTTTCTGTCCGCCCCACCAGAATCGCTTCAGGGGGATGCCGCGACCAATTATGCTTTGTTGAAAGCCTATCCGGTGGAAACCCGCCACATGCAAGCCGATAATCTGCAAGAAGAGCTTACCCGAACACGCCATGCCGATCTGCTGATCGATGCCATCTTTGGCACGGGGTTGCAGGGAACTCTATCTGCCTATCATTGCCAATGGATCCAGGGCATCAATCAGTCGGGCGTCCCGATCTTGGCGATAGATATTCCATCGGGCCTGGACGCGAATACCGGTCAGGCGTTAGGGGAAGCGGTACGCGCTCAATCTACGCTAACCATGGGTTTGCCGAAACGGGGGCTTTACGCTCCGGCTGCCGCCGAGTGGGTGGGGCAGATCCTGGTTGCCGACCTGTCCTATCCCCCTACCCTATTGCAGGACGATCGTTGGAAAGGGACCCTGCTGGAGCCGTCTCTGTTCCATGGTTTGTTGCCGCGACGAACGCGGGATTCCCATAAGGGCACCTATGGGACCGTGCTCGTCATTGCCGGTTCCTTGCGCTACCGTGGCGCAGCCAATCTGGCCGGCTTGGGTGCGCTGCGGGCAGGAGCCGGTTTGGTGCAGCTCGCGCTGCCGCGGAGCCTTTGTCTATCGAACCGGCGAAAGGCTGATGAGATTATCCAGTTGCCCTTGATGGAGACCGAGTCGTTTGGGATTGCCCTTGCTGCTTTAGAAGAAACTTTGGAGGCGGCGAATCAGGCTTCCGCGGTTGTTCTGGGTCCTGGATTGGGCGCATCGAAAGAAACCCATGAGTTCGCCCGTCAATTCACCTTGAAAAACAAAACGCCTTTGATCTTGGATGCGGATGGCCTGAATGCATTCACTGCCGACCCGTCACTTTTGCTGCAAACAGCGGCTCCTTTGGTGATTACGCCGCATCCGGGAGAGTTGGCCCGGCTCCTTGGCTGCAGTGTGGCCGCCCTCCAGATCGATCGCATCGGCAGTGCGCAGGATGCCAGTGCCCGGTTTGATTGCCTCACCATCCTGAAAGGCTATCGGACGGTGATCGCAGATCCGGGGGGACGATTCTACCTCAATCCGACGGGTAACCCGGGAATGGCTTCTGGTGGCATGGGCGACGTATTGGCCGGGATCGTGGGCGGATTGGCTGCCCAAAAGCTGCCTTTATTGGAGGCCTCCCTTCTGGCATCCTTTGCGCATGGTCTCGTTGGCGATTTGGTGGCATCAGAGTTGGGAGAGCGGGGCTTACTGGCCTCCGATCTTCTTCCGTTCTTGCCCAAAGCCCTGGCGCAGTTGACACAGCCCTCCTCCTAAACGACCCAATTCCCGACGACTCTTCTTTCGTATTTGCGCTTATTCGTTTATATACGTGGATATTTTAAACCTTGAAAGAGGTATTGGGACAAGTTCAAAAGATTCTTCCGGTTTTTGCCGTAAAACATTGATTTTTGCGGAAAAACGTAGTAAATTTATCCGACTTTTCAAAGGAGAAAGGAGAGTGAAACCGTGGAAACCCTCGGGAGACATATTTTAGTAGAATGTTCGGGCTGCAATCCTGCAGTATTGAACGATATCGATGCCGTACAGGAGATCTTGACTGAAGCAGCCTTGGCTGCTAAGGCTGAGTTCCGGGAACGCGCGTTTCATCGCTTCACTCCTCTAGGAGTGTCCGGCGTGATCGTCATTTCGGAATCCCACCTTTCCGTACACACTTGGCCGGAATATGGCTATGCGGCACTAGATATCTACACCTGCGGATCCCAGACGATGCCCTGGACCGCCTGTAAGCTTGTTGCAGCGAAGTTTGGAGCAAGTTTAGTAAAAGCGATGGAAGTGAAGCGAGGAATGTGTAACGAGGAAGGCCATTTCTCCCATCAGGTCGTCCCGATCCAAGAGGAAGAAGGACAATCGGTCGGAGCAGAATTGACAATGGCTTTGTGATTCCAGCAGCCCCGTTGCAGCCTACAAGCTAGACTTTCCTGCTCTCGCCGATCCGCATCTTAGATCGATCGATTTTTCGTCGAACTTCCATCTCACAAATCAAGCAAACCAACAGCAACAGGTTGGCCGCACGGGCTCTACAAAGAAGCAAGCCCGTGCGGCCGGATCGCTGCGGCATTATGCGAACCTTGGTCAATTGCCTTATGCTTAGCTCAGCCAATCCCGCCCGATTTAGGATAGAAAGGGGTACCAAAGGTTGAGAAGGACTCTATTGCGGGACATCACCATCCTGCCCATGACGAAGGTGGAGGATGCGCTCTACCATGGCGATCTCCTGGTGGAGAATGGGCAGATCCTGGCCATGGGTGAAACGGGTACGCTGGAGAGCGGGAATGCCGAGGTTTTTCCCGGCGAAGGAAAGGTCGCCCTGCCAGGCTTCGTCAACACCCACACTCATCTAGCAATGGTTCTCCTGCGGAGTTATGCGGATGATATGGATTTGCAGCATTGGCTCAATGATAAAATTTGGCCGCGGGAAGCCAAACTCAAGCCAAGCGACGTCTATCTTGCCAGCCTGTTGGGAACGTTGGAGCTGATCTCCTCCGGCACGACTACTTTTGCAGACATGTATTTCTATATGGACCAAGTAGCACAAGCGGTGGCCGAAAGCGGACTCCGAGCCTGTCTGTGCAAAGGATTGATCCCCTCGGGAGCCGACACCTATGATGCGTCATTGGCAGAAGGGTTGAACTTTGCCTTAAGCTATCAAGGCGCTGCCGAAGGTCGAATCCGGACTATGCTGGGTCCTCATGCCCCCTACACCTGTCCGCCGGATTTCCTTCGCTTGATCAAAACAACAGCCCAGCGCGAGAACCTGGGTCTCCATATCCATCTCAGCGAGACGCAGAAGGAAGTGGAGGATTGTCTGCATGATTATGGCCAAACTCCACCACAACTGCTTCAATCTCTCGGTTTGTTCGATCTACCCCTGTTGGCAGCTCATTGTGTCTGGGCACGACCGGAAGATTACCCCATTCTGGCCCGAGCGCGGGGGGTTACACATTGTCCGACCTCCAATCTGAAGATCGCTGCAGGCATCGCGCCAGTGTCAGACATGCTTGCGGCCGGCGTCAATGTTGCCCTGGGCACAGACGGTGCTTGTTCCAACAACCGGCTCGAAATGTTGCAAGAGATCAAGCTGGCAGCCATCCTAGCCAAGACTGCCAGTAAAAATCCCCGGGCCTTACCGGCTTTCCAAGCCCTGCAGATGGCCACGCTGGGAGGCGCTCGAGCCTTGGGTCTGGCAGCGGAGATCGGTTCACTGGAAGTCGGCAAACGAGCCGATATTTCCATTTTCGACTTCTCTGCCTTTCACCTTACGCCTTGTTTTGACAGCTACTCGCACATGGCCTACGCTGCTCTTCCCTCTGATGCCCATTCCGTGATGGTGGATGGGCGGTGGCTTTACCGGGAGCGGAAATTTGTGCGGCTCGATGCGGAAGCGATTCGCATGGAGGCCAATCGAGCCGCCTGGGATCTGGTGAAACGATGAAACTGGCGTTGATTGGCGGTACAGGTTTCTATGCAGCGGATTTTCTGGGTTCGGTTCAAACCGTGGAGGTAGAGACTCGTTATGGATCGGTCCAACTTTCCAGCGGCCGGCGGGGAGAGGTTACGGTCTATTTTCTCTCCCGCCACGGGAAAGGGCATCGCTTGCCGCCGCACCAAGTGAACTACCGAGCCAATATCGCAGCCCTCAAACGGCTTGAGGTGCAAGGGATCTTTGCCACCAATGCCGTGGGGTCTTTGCAGGCCGAATTCAAGCCGGGCAGCCTGGTCTTGATCGATCAGTTCCTCGATTTCACCAAGAATCGGCCCAGCACGTTTTTCCAGGGTGAGGATCTGCCGGTAGTACATACGGATATGAGCCATCCCTATTGTCCCTATCTTCGACAAGCGATCTTCGATCAAGGTCAGGCAATGGACATGCCCGTGCATGATCATGGAACGTATGTTTGCACGGAAGGCCCGCGATTTGAGAGCGCCGCCGAGATCAGCATGTTCCAGACCCTGGGCGGGGGGGTTGTTGGAATGACGGGGCTGCCGGAAGTGGCCCTAGCCCGGGAAGCGGGTATTTGTTATGCGGGTGTTTCTTTGGTAACCAACTTTGGAGCCGGCATTTCCCCGGAACCACTGACCCACGAAGAGGTGGTGGAAATGATGCAAAAAAACGGTGAACGCTGCCTCACGTTGCTGCTCGCGACGATCGAGCAACTGCCACACGTTTGGTCCTGTGGTTGCGAGAAGCGACCGGAAGCAGACCAAATCGGCTGAAATGAACGTTGCAGGGCCACCGCTCCCGCCTCAACCCTTTCAATTTCGAGGGGAATTCCTCGATTTACTCGACCAAAGGGAATTGCCTTCGCGCCAGATTTGGATTTCCTGTCGGAATGCGGCCAAGGTCCATCATGCGATCCAGAAAATGGCGGTGCGGGGCGCTCCGGTGATCGGAACGGTAGCCGCCTATGGCTTGTACCTGGAAGCAAAACGATTGGCAGCGGCTTCGAGGTTGACCTGGAATCGTCTGCTCCAGGTTGCAGATTTCCTGAAGTCTGCCCGTCCCACGGCTGTAAATTTGGCTTGGGCAGTGGATCGTGCTTTATCAGCACTGCAAGGCAAAAACAGCGCTACATGGGTGGAGACCCTGGAAGTGGAAGCGGATCGACAAGCGCAAGAGAATGTCCGTTGGACACTGGCTATTGCCCGCTTTGGCGCTTCCTTGATACCGATGGAAGCGACCGTGCTGACGATTTGCAATACCGGACCGTTGGCCGCCGGAGGTTACGGCACCGCCCTCGGAGCCGTTCTGTATGCGCACTGGGAACAAAAGGGACCCCAGGTGTTCGCCTGCGAAACTCGACCGTACCTGCAGGGAGCTCGCTTGACTACCTGGGAACTGCAACAGCAAAACGTGCCGGTTACGCTGATAACAGACAACGCGGCCGCCTGGACCATGGAACGGAAGCGGATTTCCCTCGTTTTGGTGGGGGCGGACCGGATTGCCTGTAACGGGGATACCGCCAATAAAGTCGGCACTCTGGGTTTGGCCATTTTATCCCGCCATTATGGCATTCCCTTCTACGTGGTGGCGCCGCTTTCATCGTTTGACTTCCACTGTGAAACCGGCGCCACAATCCCGGTAGAAGAACGGGATCCGCAGGAAGTGTTGTACTGCGGGAGAAAACGGATTGCGCCCGAAGGGATTTCCGTTTTCAATCCATCCTTTGATGTCACACCAGCAGCATTGATCACGGGATACGTCACCGAACAAGGTTTGATGGTTCCACCATTCCGCAGTTGACGTAGAACGGTCTCCTCTGCTATAAATTCCTTGCAGTGGGCCTTTAGCTCAGCTGGTTAGAGCGCACGCCTGATAAGTGTGAGGTCTCTGGTTCGAATCCAGAAAGGCCCACCATTTTTGTTTTATCGAACTCATTACCAACCCACCCAACTCGGGTCACCTGCCTGCTCATCATAGTGCCTCCTGGAGCAGTGCTTTTTGCAGTTGATTGCGCGTTGACAGACCTATCAAAGCAGGGAAAAGAGACAAAAAAGAGTGGCTGTTCCTAATTTGTGTACGCAGGCGATCATCAGCCCGCTGAGGGTCCTGACGACAGTCGAGGACGGCATAAACGCGGATGGCTTCACCCTCGATCCGGTAGTAGATCGCGTAAGGGAATCGCTTGGACAAAAGGCGGTAGTACTTTTCGAAGTAGATTGGCTGGATGCCGCCGAATAGAAGGAGGGGGCCAATGTCGGAGAAGAGGGAGTCAAGGAAGTAGTCGCCGAGATCGAGTCGTTGCCTTTTGTAAAAGGCCTATCCGGAAAGCAAGTCGGCCTAGGCAGCGTCGAGGATCTCAATCCTCATTTGGCAGAATCGCGGATGTGCTGCTTTGCTTCTTCCCAGTTCGTGAATTGTTCCTGATCGTTCAGCAGGCGCGTTTCGCGTGCCTGCAAGACGTCGCGGTGCCATAGGGGAGAAGGAACAGCCATCTCGACGCGGCAGAGATCCACCCAGATACGCTCCAGTGCACGCAACTTTTCCTCAATAGTCATCTGCTCCAGCGGCAGTACAGCTTCCATATCCAACCTCCTCAAGGACTATGGAAATTGTATCAAGGACGCAGGGCATGAACAAACCAGAGTCGTCACGACGAATACTGACGAGAATTGGGGACAGCCACTAATTATTCAAGACAGCCGGGGACTGGAACCGTTTTAATCCCCCCATTACCACCCTGGTTCAGTGCCGCCTGTCATGCCAATTTTTTAAAAAACTCCGTTCGTCGCAACTCTTTCATCCATCGACCTTTGGCGAATGAGGGCTTCGTCAATGATCTGGAGAGATGGTTTCCAATGAGACTAGCAACGGGGAAAGCCGGCAGACTTGTTAACGCGAGGAAAAGAGATAAAAAATGAGTGGCTGTCGCCAATTTTCTACATTTCTTGAGACGGGGACCTGGCTTGATGGCGGATTTGCCATCTGTAATCAAACTGGTTAAGATGTAATACAAAAAAGACAGGAGGTTGGCAATGACCACATCAATCTCAGTACGGCTTCCCCCCGACCTTGCCGATCAGTTGGATCGCATTGCAAAGGAAACCGAGCGGTCGAAGTCTTTTGTCATTCAAAAGGCTTTGGAAGCGTACATGGAGGAATATGCCGATCTGCAGATCGCCTGGGATCGTCACCACGACTTGACCGACCCCTTGGTAACCGGCACAGAGCTGCGCGAATCCCTTGGCCTATAACATCCTCTACAAGAAATCAGTAGAGCGGGATCTTAAGAAACTGCCGAAAACTGTCACTTCCAATCTGTTGGACCAAATCGAGCAGAAACTGGCGCACCAGCCGGAAAACTACCCGAGGCTGAAGGGACCGTTCCAAGGATTACGAAGATTGCGGGTGGGGGAATACCGAGTCATTTTTACGGTATTTGACCAGGATGTTCATATTCTTCGGATCTGCCATCGCAAGGACGCTTACAGGAGAACTGGGGACAGCCACTAATTATTCAAGACAGCCGGGGACTGGAACCGTTTTAATCCCCCCATTACCACCCTGGTTCAGTGCCGCCTGTCATGCCAATTTTTGAAACTTGGTTTTTGGGGACAGATTTATTTATTGCCTTGCCGACAGTAAGAAACGCGGGCGGAAAGCGATGCAGTTTGGGTAAAAGAAACCATTGCGTTCTCCTTTTTTCAAGGGGGCGGCTCCCCAAACAGGAATTGCCCCGTCTCTACCCTTTGGCCACCACGTTCATCTCGGGCAGGAGCAGATAGGGGGCAAAGAAAGTGCTGTAGACCCACTGCGCTTCCTGGCTGACCGCGGCGACATTCCGGAGCAACTCGTAGACATTCCCCGCGATCGAAACGTCTTTCACCCGCCCGACGATTTCGCCCCGCTCAATCTTGAAAGCCAGGCTGAGCGGGTTGGAGAATGCCCCGGAGATCACGTTGCCCTGCCCGATGCCGAGCAGGTCTTCGACCAGGATGCCCTGGTCAATCCGGGCGATGATCTCTTTAAGCGGAGTCTCGCCCGGCTGGAGCATGAAATTGGTGGGAGAAGGTTCGGGCGGGTTGAACAGACCGCGCGAGGCGTTGCCGGTGGTCTCGACCCCGAACAGGGCCGCCGTTTTCAGGTCGTAGAGGAAGCTTTTGAGTTGGCCGTCCTCCACCAGCACATTGTGGCGGTGGGGTACCCCCTCGTCGTCACAGGGGGCGGAGGCGAACTTGCCGTCGATCGTGCCGTCGTCGGTGATGCCGATTTTCTGGTCGAACAGTTTTTCGCCTAGTTTGCCAATCAGCGGCGAAGTGCCTTTGTAGACGTTCTTGCCGTTTAAGCCCTCGTTGAGCGGGATGGCGAGCGCCAGCGTCCCCACCGGGGAGAACAGCACCGGCATATTACCGCCCTTGATGGGGACAATCTTGCGCGCCAGTTTCAGTTTTTCGACCAGGCTGCGGGCAAAGGCCAGGTAATCATCGTCCCAGACGGTGGTGCCGAACATGTTGTATAGGATCAGCACGTCGTCGCCCACAATGCGGTCGATCTCGAAACCGATCGAAAACGGCGAACGCTGGTAGGATATGTCCAGTCCGGTCTGGTTGCGAATTCTGACCGATTGGACGCTTCGCGTCAGGGAAATATTGCAGCGGGCTTCCGGCTCGACGGGCAGGATCAGGTCGAGGATTTCTTCGCCGATCTTGACCAGGCGCGAGATGGGTAGATCCGCCACAGCCCGGTCAAAGATGCGGACCGGCGCGACAGGCCCCGGGCCTGGGAAGCGCAGTGGTACTTCGTCACCATAGCAAGCGGATTCGAGAACGTTGGCGGCCAGTTTATCCAGGGCCGTATCATCGGACGAAGCGGCAAAGCCGAGTTTGCCCTGGCGGATTACACGCACAGCGGTCCCGCGCGTTTCGGCAACGGTGCTGGTCTTGAGTTTGTTGGCCTCAAACTTGACGGAGGTCTGCTCATTTTGCAGGCGGAGCACTTCGACCTGCTCGGCCTGGGTTTTGAGTTGGTTCAGGATGTCCATCGGTTCCTCCTATGATTCCCCGCCGATGACGACGTTCTGTATACGGATATGTGGCGCTCCACAGTCGATCGGCAGGTTAGCTTGGTTGGCCTTACCGCAGCCGCCCGCGCCGGAAATCCATCGAAAGTCGTTCCCAATGAGATCAATGTTTGCCAGGGTCATGAACAGATTACCGGCCAGGATCACGTCTTTGACCATCTCCGCGATCTGACCGTGGCGGATCATGTAGGCATAACCGGAACTGAAGGAGAAGTTTTCCAGTTGGGTTTCGCCACCGTAGGCGTCGCAGGCGTAAATACCGAGTTCGATGTCTCTGATCATGTCCGCAAAAGAGCTGTCGCCGTTTTGGATGGCGGTGTTGGTCATCCGGACGATAGGAGCGAAGCGGTAGTTCACGGCTCGGGCGTTGCCGGTGGGCCTCTCCCCCATTTTGGCGGCGGTCTCGCGGGAGTGAAGGCGCCCGACCAGGATGCCGTCCTTGATCAGGTCGTTCCGGCGGCCGGGGGTACCCTCATCGTCATAGAGGGTCGTGCCGCGCAGGCCTTCAATCGAGCCGTCGTCGTAGACGTTTAAAATATCCTTGCCAAATTGGCGGCCCAGCACCATCATCTCCTTGGCTTTGGGATTTTCGTAGACGAAATCCGATTCCGAAAGATGCCCGAAAGCCTCGTGGATGAAAACACCGGCCAGCATTGGGTCTAAGACCACCGGGTATTGCCCACCCATGACCCGCTTGGCGCCCAGTAGTTCAACCGCGCGACGGGCGGCTTGCTTTGCCAGCTCCTCTTTTTCCAGCACGTACTCAAAACCGGCCGGGGCCGCATCCGTCTTGTGAGCCTGCTGGACATTATCCCCGTCCCGGGCGATGGCGACAGCGGCAAGCGCCACGCTGGGGCGTTCGGCTTCGATGAATGTCCCTTGCGAGTTGGCAAAGGTGACGCGGCTGAAACTATCGACATAAAGGGAGAAGGTGTCGATGATTTTGTCACTGTAGCCGCGGAGGATGTCGTTCTGGCGCTCGGCCAAGGCTTTCTTCTCGGCCAGGGAGACATTGCGGAAATCGAGTTTCATTTTCACCGTGATCGCTTTTTCCACCGGCTCCACTTCGGCCATTTCGATCGGCTCCGGGCTGGAGGCCACCTGGGCGCACTGATAGGCTTGGTCTACTCGTGTGGCCAGGTCATCCAGGTTGTTGAAGGTCGCCACACCCCAGCCTTTGGAGCGGACCAGGACGCGCACGATGCCGCCTTTGTCGAGCACGGTGCCGGCGTTTTCCAGGTCCTTGCCTTGGTAGGCAATGCGGGTGGACTCTTTCTCTTCGATCCGAATCTCGCTGTAGTCGGCTTTGCTGCGTTTGATAGCTTCTTGCATTCGGTCTCGCAACTCAATCTCCTCATCTGGAAGGGGGACCACGCTTACAGGCAGGCTCCTTGGTGATTTCCACGCCTGGGATCCTGGCGCAAACCGCCTAACGGCTGCAGGTCAGGTGTCCCTGGTGACTGGATCGCCTGCACCTGCAAATCCTCCTTTACCCAGCGGCAACGCTTTTCTATTATTGTAGCAATCGTTTCAACGCCAAGAAACCGGATTTGATCCGTTTCGTTTCTTACAGCCCAACCGCCGGGTGCGCCACCGCTACCTCGCCCATCGTCAAATCGAATTCCGCCAGGTTGTGCAACAGGCGGGCTATTCTTCCGCGGAGAAGGCCCAACCTTATTCCCCTTCTCGCACCCACAGTCCCAGGATGACTACTGCCACCGCCATCAGGATCGCCGCGGTGATCGCGTTCGCTCTTAAACCACCCAACAGATAGATTCTGGGGCCGATGATCGCTCCCAATGCCCTACCCAGGCTGCTTGTGGCGACGATTATCGACAGCACAGTCGCCCGGAAAGAAGGTGCAATCTCGGTGAAGAGAGGGATGGCAGCCACGATCGTCCATTCAAAGAAGAAGAATAAAAGAGCCAACGCAAACAAAGCGCCCGCCAAAGATCCGGAGAGGAACCCTACCCCCGCATAGCAGACCACCGTTAGAATTCCGGCCAGGGCGATGATCGGCCGCTTGCCAAAGCGGTCCGTGCTCCATCCGGCGGTGAGTTCCGCCAAGAATTCGCTACCGCCGATCAGTCCGGCAGTCAGACCAAGGCCGGTCAGTGGAAGTTGAAAGCTCTCTTCCATCCAGGTTCCGAAAACGATGAACAGGATCTCGTTGGCCAGTACCGTCAACAATCCGAAAGCTGCCGCGGCCCAGATCGTTTTTTGCCGGAGTGCAAAGCGGACATCGCTGTATTTTGCAAGATGTGTCGTTTTTTTTCCGGGTGGCAAACGCCACCAAAGTAACAACGTAAAGCCGGCACCAAAGATGCCGAGCCAGAAAAATGGCCAGTTCCATCCCTGCCAATTCATCACCAAGGCTACGATGGGAGCGCCGACCAGCAGCCCTCCGGACCAGGCCAATTCAGTGATGGCAATGGCCATTCCACGCCGGCGATAGGAGATGGAGTCGCCCAAGTAAGCTTGTAGAGCCGGATCGAATAGCACCTTCGCCAGTCCAAACAAACAGAGCGTCGCACCCATCGTCACGTAGGTTGGCCAGAGCCATACCAGAAAACAGCCGATGGTAAACAGAAGCATGGAGCCAACCATCAAAATGCGGCGTCCCAGGAGATCTGCCAGCGGGCCAAACAGAGGACTGAAAAAGCCCATAAACCCTCTCAGGGAAATCAGATCCGCCAGACTGGCTGGGGAAACCTGCAACTCTCTGGCAAAAACCGGTAGGAAGGGATAGAACATGCGAAGCCCAGTGTTCATCACCAATCGGGTCAGGCTTGGCAGGACCAGTCGCGCCATCCCAATAGTCTAACGTTGTCTTGGAGCCATCCGCAAACGCTGCTCACTTGCTATTCCATGGATCAGGGCTTACAATCACATCCCAGGAGGATGATGATGAGCCTAGACCGGAGAAAAGGTATTATTAGCTCGGATCCCGCTCGCCGCGTGGAGAAAGCCACAGAGAAAGTCATCGTGATGACGAATCAGTATAAAATTGTCGGCTTTATCTATGCGCATCCTGGAACGCGCGTTCTGGATATGCTCAACGGCCCTGGAGAGTTTATCCCGCTGACGAACGTCATTCTCTACAATCTGGGTGGCGACAAGGAGCTGGATCGACCGGCTTTCGTTGCCGTGCCAAAGCGCGCCATTAATATGTTGATTGAAGTGGAGTTCACTCCAGAAGAGGGGCTGTAGCTCAGCGGGAGAGCACCTCGCTTGCACCGAGGGGGTCGGGGGTTCGAATCCCCTCAGCTCCACCAGAAACCTTCGTTCCTCCAGGCAGACCGCTTGATCCGGTTGATTTTTAGGACAGGAGAAAGTTCTCCAAGACTTTCGTACACTCTTTAAAGGACTTCAAGTCCAGGTACTCATTGGGCTGATGCGCCTGTCGAATGTCTCCCGGACCGTAGAGAACAAAAGGGGGAGCTTTTGCGGGAAATAGTGAAGGCAGGTCTGTGCAATAGGTCACAAGATCCAGCTTCGGCTCGTTTCCCGTTACCGTGCGAACCGAATCGACAAACTGCTGGATCATCGGATCCTTGGGGTCGGACCGCATCGGTCGCTGATAAGAGATTGTTTCCCAGCGAAACTGGGCCTGATCGCATACGCTTTGACCGCTGGATTCCAGCAGTTGGATCACTTTTTCCTTGTCCTCTTCGAATTCAAGCCGGATATCGAGATCCGCCCAGCATTGTTCGGCGACAATGTTGACTTGACGCCCGCCCTCGATCCTTCCCACATTCCAGGTGGAAGATCCCGACCTTAGAGACGGGGGAGCACGCTGGAATTTCTCTTCCAGTAAACAGAGGAAGCGCCCACAGGCCAAAATCGCATTCACCCCTTGTTCCGGCGTGGATCCGTGCGCTTCCCGACCGTGGAAAAACACGCGCAACCAAAATTCACCGCGTTCCCCGATCCCCACCTTGCCTGCCGTGGCTTCCGCCACCAGGGCGAAGATTATGTTTTCGGTCAATCCTTTCCGCGCAAACTCAGCCGCTCCGCGGTATTGGTCTTCCTCGTCGGCAGACAGAAGCAGGCGAAGGGTGTAAGGTAGTTTTGGCCGCAAAGCCGCCTGTCGAAAAACCTCCAACAACAGGGCCAGGCCGCCCTTCATATCGGTAGCGCCCAATCCATAGAGCCGATCATTTCGGATCTGGGGCTGTAATGGGGGATTCTCCCAGCCGGAAGCGATCGAAACCGTATCCAAGTGACCAGAAAGCAGGATCGTCTCCGATCGTTCTCCCCGGATTTCAGCCCATAGTGAGGGCCGGCCCGGAGCAAATTCCACCCGATGTGAAGCGATTCCGTGTCTTTCCAGCCAAACTTGAATGAAGCGATAGATTTCTTCTTCCTGGCCGGGAGGATTGCAACTGTCAATGGCAACGAGTTCTTGCAGCAAGGAAACGAGCTCGTTCATGCCGCTTCCTGGGCTTTCTCCAGCACACGACGAACGGCATAGCGAACGTATTGGGTGCAACGTTCGGCATGGATCCGCTGGCGATAGATTTCCTGCCCTTGGGGATCGTTGAAATCCAGACCGGTTAACTCAAAACAGTTTGTGGATCCAAAACGCTGGACAAATTCTGCCAGAAATTCCGCCACGGCCTGGTAGCAGAAATCCTTGCTGTCAGAAGGTTGATCCCGTCCGGCCAAGAGACCGAAAGTGATCACAGCGCCGGTAACGGCTCCGCAGAGGTTCTTGCTTCGTCCCATTCCGCCGCCGAAACCGGTAGCCATCCGGGGAATGTTGGCGGACTCGAATCGCAAGAAATGTGCCAAAGCGGCGACGGTTGATTCTGCACAATTCCATCCCCCATCGAACAATTCCTGGGCGTACTCTTCAATTGTCAAAGCTGGATTCCTCCTTATGGAGTCGGTCGGTTCCATTGTATCGAAGTTTGCTCAATCGGAAATAATTTGCAAAACATATTGACAAAAACGCAACATCGCTTTAAAATGCACTTGTAAGTGCACTGGAGTCAACTCTCCCTAGGCTTGACTCCAATTCTGCGCAAGAGAGCCGGAACAAATCCGGCTCTCTCTCTTATAATGAACCAATGGAGGAATTGGCTCAAACCCTGGAATCACTTGGACGAACCAAACAAACTCTGGAGAAAATCGCCATTGCGGCCAGGTATCTGCGGAAACGAGATCCAGTGGATCTTCCTCTTGCCGCTCTTTTCCTCTCCGGCCGGCTTCTGCCGCTGGGTTCCTCTTCCAATCCGGCCGTCGGTTGGCGTCTGATTCTTGATTCGTATGCGGATTTGATCCCCGCTGAATGGGACTCCGTTTATCGTCGGTTTGGAGACTTGGGTGACACCATTCAATTTCTTTTAGAAGAGAAGCACTTTCAACCACAAACACCTCCAATACGATTAGTAGAACTTGCTGAATTCTTGCGGCGAATCGCTGGGGTCACCGGTAAAAAATCGAAACGACAAAAATTGGAGATTCTACAGCAGGTCTGGCAACGAATGAGCCCCTTGGCTGCCAAGTACCTGGTTCGGCTTTTTCTGCGGGACTTGCGGGTTGGATTGAAGGAGGGTTTGCTGGAAAGTGCCATCGGAGAAGCTTTTTCCGTTCCCTTGGCCGCAGTGCGGCGAGCAAATCTATTGATCAGCGATATCGGCTCCGTCGCATTTCTGGCCGCAGAGGACCGCCTGGGGGAAGCTTCACTCCGATTGGGGCGGCCTTGCCGTTTCATGTTAGCCGAGAGTATCAACAAGAGTGAAGAGCCATTCCAGCAAGCCTCCCGCTCTTTTTTCGCCGAGGATAAGTACGACGGGATTCGAGCTCAATTGCATCGGGGTGAAACCGTACAGTTGTTTTCCCGAAATCTGGAACTGATCGGCCGGCATTTTCCAGAGTTGGAGGAAGCGGCGGTTCAATGTCCCTATTCCTGCATCCTCGACGGGGAGATCGTGGCTTACCAAGACGGGATCCAGCCCTTTGCCCTTCTCCAGCAGCGGTTGCACCGGCTTGATGCGGATAAAATGCGGCAGGAGATCCCGGTTACCTTTTTTACTTTTGACTTGCTCTATTTCGAAGGAACCAGTCTGCTCGATCACCCCTTACGGCAACGCCGCGCTTTGCTTGAGCAATTGATCCTTCCCCCATCCATCCAACGGGCGAATCAGGTCCTAGTGGAAAATGCCGAAGAAGTAGAAAGCGCATTCCGGGCATCACGCAACCGCGGAAATGAGGGTCTTATCTTGAAGGAGCCCACTTCTATCTACACCCCGGGAAAACGGGGAAAGCAATGGCTGAAGTACAAAAAAGAACTGACCACCTTGGATTGCATCGTCGTAGCAGCAGAGTGGGGCCACGGTAAACGAGCCGGGTACCTATCCGATGTTGTTTTCGCTGTACGCGACGAGCAAAACCAATTACGGATCATCGGCAAGGCGTACTCCGGTTTAACGGATCAAGAGATTGGGCAGATGACAATTTGGTTTCTTGCCCATAAGATTCGAGATGAAGGCTGGCGGATTACTGTGCAACCGGAAGTGGTGATTGAAGTAGCTTTCAACCAGATCCAGAAGAGTAATCGGCACGATAGCGGGTTTGCGCTCCGTTTCCCCCGGATCAAACGAATCCGCCAGGATAAGGCTCCCGGGGAGATCGACACGCTGGAAACGGCTAGGCGGATATACGAAACGGAGGGACTATGAACATTGACCAGTTTCAGAGTTATCGCCAAAAAATGAACGGCATCATTCTGGAGACAAGCCCGCTGGAAATCAAGCGGTTTTTCCAATTGGATTCTGCCGCTTACCGGGCCGGTGCGCTACCCGCGCAGACAAAGGAATTGTTGGGGTTGGTGGCTTCGATGGTCCTCCGCTGCAACGATTGCATCCTTTACCACTTGATTCAATGCCATCAGTTGAACGTGACCGATCAAGAGATGTGGGAGGCTTGGAACGTGTCTTTGGTCGTCGGAGGCTCGATTGTGATCCCCCACTTGCGTTTTGCGGTGGAACAATGGCGGAAATTAGGCACGGAAGTCCCTGCGGAACAAGGCTAATCCGGCTTTAATGTTCGTAACAAAACGATTTTCTCGAGATCGCATGGCAGTTCGCGCAGACGGAAACCGGTGGCTTGGCTGATGGCATTGGCAATGGCAGCCGCCGTCAGTTCATTGGTCGGTTCTCCCAGGCTTTTGGCACCATAGGGGCCTGCCGGATCGGGATTCTCGATCAGAATCGGCGTCACAACTTGCGGAACGTCACAGGTTGTAGGCAAAAGATAGCGGTCGAGATTGTCGGAGCGAGCCTGGCCCTGGTGCAGGTCCAGCTCCTCCAGCAATCCGTATCCCAACCCCATCGCCACGCCTCCATAGATCTGGCCCTTCGCGGTTGCGGGATTGATCGCTCTGCCTAGTTCGTGCGCAGCAACCAGATGGAGAACGCGAACCTGACCGGTGGAAAGATCCACTTCCACCTCCGCTGCCTGACAGCCGTACACATAAGTAAAGTACGCTCGGCCTTGACCCGTTTCCTCCTGCCAGTCCACCGTCGGTGCTTCATACGATCCGGTAGCTTCCAAGCTCTTCCCGCATGAGGCCAGCCAATCGACGACTTCCGCCGGCGAAACCACCTGCGATGGATCCAGATTCGAGCAAACCCTACCCTCAACAAAACGGAGTTGTTCCGCCGGAAGTGAAAGGAGTTGCGAAGCAGAAACCAACAACATCTCCCGAAGATGAATCGCCGCTTCCCTGACGGCATTTCCCCCCATCAGAGTGCCACGGGAAGCGACGGTGGACCCGGCATCGGGTACTAATGTCGTGTCAGGTTCGTCCATCCGAACCTGCTCGGTTCCAATCCCCAACTCCTGCGCCACGATCTGGCTCAATACTGTATTGAGTCCGGCGCCATTATCGGAGAGACCAATCGACAGCAGGACAGTGCCATCGGCCTTCCACTGAAGCCGGGCTTCCGCCCGGTCTATCCCTTCTGCGCCCAAACTGCAACCACGGTGGGAGATCGCAAAACCAATTCCGCGGCGCTTGGTGGTTCCTGTCTGGGCACCCTGGTTGATCTTCTGCGCGTAATCGATGCTCTGCAGTGCCCGATCCATCACGTCCCGCAACGATACCGGGTGGTCGTTTAGACACTGCCCGGTAGCGGTGACAGTCCCTGTTGTAAGCAAGTTGCGGCGACGGAGCTCGTCCGGCCGTAGTTTCAACTCCTGCGCCAATTCATCCATCAAAGATTCCACGGCAAAGATCACCTGGGGTGTGCCGAATCCGCGCATCGCTCCGGTGTAGATGTTGTTGGTATACACGGCAGTAATATCGGTCTTGACATGTTCCACCCGGTAAGGTCCGGTGGCATGCACAACCGAGCGCCAGGTGACAAAAGGACTAGAAGCGGCATAGGCTCCCGCATCGGCCAAAATGGTGATTTCCATGGCGGTCAGCAGCCCTTCGCGGGTAGCGCCGACCTTGTAGCGCATCTGATAGGGGTGTCGCTTATAGCTCTCGCGGAAGGATTCCTCGCGGCTGTGCTGCATCCGGATCGGACGCTGCGTCGCTTTCGCAAGCAAGGCAGCTCGCGCGGCCATCAAATACATCACCTCATCTTTGCCCCCAAATGAACCGCCGAGCGGGGTTTGTCGCACGCGGATTTGCTCGCTGGGAAGACCAAGGGCTGAAGCTACCATGCTCTGGGTGGAAAATGGGTTTTGGATCGATCCGATCAGTTCCAATTGGTCGTGGTGGAATACGGCAGTCACGGCCTCGAGTTCGAGGTAAGCATGCTCGATCCATTGCGTCCGATATTCCCGATCCAGGATCACGTCGGCTTGGGCAAACCCGAGCGAGACATCGCCCTTGCGCACCTTGTGGTGATTGACAATGTTGTTCGGCCTTTCCGCGTGGATCAAGGGAGCCGAATCCGCCAAGGCTTCTTCCGGCAAAAAAACAGCCGGCAGAGGTTGGTATTGGACTTCAATCAGCGAGAGGGCTTCTTCCGCTGCTTCGGGAGACTCCGCGGCCACCAACGCCACCACATCTCCCAGGTAGCGCACCTTTTGGCTGACAATCACCTCCTGGTCAGCAAAAACTATCCCAAATGGCCGCAAGTTCGGCAGATCGGTGGCGGTCAGCACTGCATGCACGCCCGGCAAAGCCTGCGCTTGTGCACAATCGATCCCCAAAATCCGAGCATGCGGAAAGCGGGAAAATAACATACGGCCGTGGATCAACCCAGGTACTTTGAGGTCCGCGGCAAAGCGGGTCTGTCCGGTCACTTTCTCCAGTCCGTCTACCCGTAGCAGTGATTGCCCAATCAGACTGCTTTTTGGCATCAGGATCTCCGCAATGCTTGGCGAATCGACTCTGGGGTAGCTGGTATTGCGTGGAGACGGATACCAATCGCATCGCGGATGGCGTTCAGGATCGCCGGAGCTACCCCGATCATGGTCATCTCCCCCAAGCCCTTGGCGCCAAAAGGGCCTTCCGGTTCCGGAATCGATTCGATCAAGATCGGGAAAAGATGGGCAGGAATGTCTTTCACGGTCGGGATGATGTAGGTGGAAAGGGAGGGTGTTTTGACCCGTCCTTGGTCTAGCACAAAATCTTCAAGCAGGGCGAACCCTTGTCCCATTACCACACCGCCACTCAATTGGCCGAGTACGATTTGCGGGTTGATCGCTTTGCCCACGTCCTGCGCCGAGATCACTCGTTGGATTTCCACCTCGCCTGTAGCGGGATTTAGTAACAGATCGACAATATTGGTGACATATCCATAACTCTGGTGCGGTATGCATTGACCGTTCGAACCATAGGGGGTCGTAGGGCGAACGGGCTGCGTGTAGTAATGGAACTGAGCTGACACCGGTCCTCGCTCACCGCTCTCGATCTTTTGTCGCAGTATTCGACCGGCCTGTAAAATGGCTTTGCCCGTGATGTAGGTTTGGCGGGAAGCGGAATTGGAGCCACCATCCGGTGTAGACGCCGTATCGGGAGGAACAAAAACGACGCGTTCCGGCAAGGTCCCGCTCGCTTCCGCCGCAATTTGAATCAGAGCGCTTTGCAATCCCTGGCCGCTATCGGTAACCCCTACCTTCACCTGCAAGGATTTGACCTCCCCGCTGGGCAAGACGTCGGCTTCCAACCAAACTTCGGATTGGTCGTCGAAACCGAAACTATATCCGACATTTTTATAAACTGTGGCAACGCCCCGACCAAACAGTTTGCCGACAGGCGGTGCAGGACGTTCGGATGGGATCCACCGCCCTTTTTCCTCCTGCCAGCCACAGGCTGCAGCGGCTTGACGTAGAGTTTCCCTGATGCCGACTCCCGGGGGGATGACATTGCCTGTAGGCAGGATGGAGCCTTCCTGCAACAGATTTTTCATGCGGAAAGTGATCGGATCCATTTCCAGCCTTCGGGCAGCTTCGTCGATCAGGGCTTCGTAGAGCATCGGTACCTGGGCGGAACCGAACCCGCGCATGGCCATCGTGGGCAGATTGTTGGTGTATGCGGTGCGGCCGGAGAGGGAGACGTTGGGCACGTCGTAGGGACCGCTGGCATAGGAGAGGGCATTTTCCAACACGACGATTGAGGTAGAGGCATAAGCGCCGGCATCAGAGATCAGATCCACTTCCATGGCACAGATCTTGCCCTCCCGCGTGACACCGATCTTCCCCCGCATTGCAAACGGGTGTCTCTTCCCGTGCCCACGAATGGACTCCTCCCGCGTATAGATCATTTTGACAGGAAGGCGGGTTGCATAAGTAGCCAAAGCTAACAGGCACTGCAGGGAGATGTCCTCCCGACCGCCGAATGCACCGCCCGTAGGCATCAGCACTTCTCGGACCCTCTCTTTCGGCAGTTGCAGCGTATGCGCGATCTGCCGCACGTCGTCGAAGATCCATTGCGCCCCCACGTACACCGTGACCCTTCCCTGGTCGTCGATCAGGCTAACACCGGCCTCCGGTTGCAGGAAAGCGTGCTCGTTGAAAGGCGTGTGGAACGTCTCTTCTACGATCAGGTCGCACTGTGCGAATCCTTCCTTAAGGTTGCCAAGTCTGATCTGGAAAAACTTGAGCAGATTGCTTCCCTTTTCCTCGTGCACGAGAGGGGCCCCCTCCGTCAGAGCGATGACGGGGTCAAACACCGCCGGGAGGATTTCATAATCAACCGTTATTTGGTCTCGCGCCTGCTGGGCTTGGTCTTCCGTCTCTGCAATCACTAGCGCGACGGGGTCGCCTACGGAACGTACCTTGTCCTGGGCCAGCACCCTTTGATCGAAATGATAAATGCCAAACTCGTTGCACGGCACATCGGCTGCTGTAAGCACAGCGACAACGCCGGGAGATTGCTTGGCGATCGAGGTATCGATCGCTCGGAGACGAGCATGGGGATGGGCGGAAAAAAGGACTTTGGCATGCAGCATCTCCGGGAATATAAGATCTCCGGAATAGATCGTGCGACCGCTTACTTTGTCAGTTGCATCCGTTCGGGGTAATGATTGGCCGACGATTCTTAGTTCCATACTCCAAGCCTCCAGCCTTTGGGGTTCATGCCTGCATTGTAGAGAGAGCTGTTCCAGTTTGACAAATCCTACCCAATCAGTCTATGCTTGGCGCCATGTATTTTTGGGATAGGACCCGCGGCATTGGACTGGTGATTCTGATCGTATTGCTGTTGATCTTTGGTTCCCAGACTGATGTCATGGCGGCTTCGACAAAAATGATGGCTGCCGCTAGCGGAAATGACAGCAATCCGAGTATTGCGCTGATAGAGAGACGCGTTCCCGCCACTGCCGATCATTCCGGCATCCGGGACAGGATCGAGGATTCCGTTTTGTTACAATCGCTGCGAACGGTATTCCATACGATTCAAGATCAGCCTAACGGGGATCAGGCCATCGTCAGTACCTATCAAACAGAAGAATGCTTCCAGTTCCTGCAGGTAGCGTTTGTCAGGGCAGATTTGGACTTGCGAACAGTGCTTTTACAATCCACCGAAGTTTCATTCTTCCGCAATGGCGACCTGATCAAGCTGGACAATTCCGTGTATCGCGGTTTGGCTCACTGGGGCATCTATTGGGATGGTTATATTCTGCACAATTGGGAAGGTTTCCATCGAGAACCTAGTGGAGTGTTTCTGACAGAATATGCCCAACCAGGCAGCACCTTTCACATTTACCATCCTTCGTTTCCCCACTCGCCCGGTTCACGTCTAGTCATTTTTCAATAAAACAGGCAGGGATCACCCCCGCCTGTTTTGGATGCCGCAGTCTGCAGTTTAACCCTATTTGAGCTCTGGCAGCTTAACCCTCTTTGAGCTCTGTCTTCTTCTCCTCCAAGAGCGTCTTGCCCTTGTGCATCAGCTCCTTGGCTTCTTCTTTCAGATGCTTGGCTTCCTCTTTGATCTGTTCGGGAAGTTTTTCCTTCAGCTCCAGCAACTTCTCCTTGAGGTATTCCCGAGTTTCCGCACCAGACTTTGGTGCCAATAGCAGGGCAACGCCTGCACCAATGATGCTGCCAACAAAAATCCCGGCAAAAAACTCTCCGATGCCACTATTCGACATGTCGCAAAACCTCCTTCGAGCGAATTCCTTTGGTCAATCGTACTAAATCGGATCTCGCCTGGCAATCTCGACTACTTGTGCGAACAATCGAGCTTGCATAGAATGCAACAGTTACCAACATGAAACAATTAATCATTACCGAAAAACCGAGCGTCGCCAGGGATATCGCCAAATGCCTGGGAGGTTTCCGCCAGGATAAGGACAGGTTTGAAAGCGACAAAATCATTGTCACCTGGGCCGTTGGCCATCTGGTGACATTGGCCGAGCCGGAAGATTACGATAAAAAGTACAAAATGTGGCTGCTGGAACGTCTGCCCATTATTCCAGAGCAGTTTCAGCTAAAGGTGCTGCCTAAGACAAATTCACGCTTTAAGTTCATCGGTGCCCTGTTGAAAAGCAAGGAAGTAGGGGAAGTGATTAATGCCTGTGACGCCGGGCGTGAAGGCGAATTGATCTTTCGTTATATCTACGAGAAAGCGGGATCAAAACTGCCGATCCGCCGACTTTGGCTTTCTTCCATGACCGAAACCGCGATTCAGGAAGGATTCCGTCACTTACGGCCTGGTCAGGAATTGGAAAAGCTAGCCAGCGCGGCGAAATGCCGATCGGAAAGCGACTGGCTGGTGGGGATCAACGCTACTCGGGCCTTCACCCGTCGTTTCGGCATCCTTCTCTCCATTGGTCGAGTGCAAACGCCCACCCTGGCGATCCTGGTCCAGCGGGAACAGGAAATTCAATGTTTTATAGTCGAAACATACTTTGAGCTTTTTGCCGTCTTCCAATCCACCGTGGGTGAGTACCGCGGACAGTGGTTCACGAAGGGGGCGGACCGTTTCTCCACTCGATCAACCGCTGAGGAAATCCAAAAAAAGGTAGAGGGAAAGCCCGGCATCATCGCTTCGTTGGAAAAGAAGGAAAGCCGACAGCTGCCTCCGTTACTCTTCGACCTGGCCGAACTGCAGCGGGAGATGAATCGTCGCCATGGCTACTCCGCCCGGAGAACTCTGGATCTGGCACAGAGCTTGTACGAAGAACACAAGCTGATTACCTACCCGCGCACGGATAGCCAGTTTCTCGGTTCAGATATGATTGCCCAATTGCCCCAGATTCTCCGGTCACTGGCTGGCGGAGAATGGGATCCGTTTGTGCAGGAAGTCTTGGCGCTACCAAAACTTCCGCTGGGACCCCGGATCATCGATAACAGCAAAGTGACGGATCATCACGCCATCATCCCCACCCCTACCCGGTCCGTTCCGGCCAAGCTCGCTGCAGACGAGCTGCGGGTCTATGATTTGGTGGTTCGTCGTTTCCTGTCCGCCTTCTACCCGGCCGCTCGCTGGGAGAATACCCGTTTGGTCACCGAGGTAGAGCAGGAGACCTTCCGTACCGAAGGGAAAAAGTTGTTGGAGATTGGTTGGTTGAAGGTATACGACCGACCGAGCAAAGAGGAGTTGCTGCCGGATCTGTCTTTAGGAGAAAGAATACGGACCCTCTCCACTACCGTGTTGGAAAAAGAAACGCAACCGCCACCCCGTTACAACGATGCTACCCTTCTTTCGGCGATGGAAGGAGCGGGAAAATTGCTGGAAGATGAGGCGTTGAAGCAAGCCATGAAGGATCGCGGATTGGGAACAGCGGCCACCAGAGCGGCCATCATCGAACGCTTGATCGAAGTGGAGTATTTGGAGCGTGATGGCAAATCATTGCGACCGACACCAAAAGGAATGGAACTGATCAAGTCCATCGCCGCGATTCCGATCCCCGAGCTCATTTCTCCGGAGCTGACGGGAAACTGGGAACAAGACCTGGTATTGATTGAACAAGGCAAGTTATCTGCCGAGACTTTCATGACCGAGATCGAGCAACTGGCTCGCTCTGTGGTTGAGAAGGTGAAAACTACCGAAAACACAGCAACCATGCGGGAAGCGGTTTATGCTATTCTTGCACCTTGCCCGCTTTGTGAAGGCGATATCAAGGAATTTCGTCAAGCATTTTCCTGCGCAAATTGGCGGGAAAAAGGCTGCAAGTTCGCGATTTGGAAACGGGTTGCCGGACGAACCATCAGCCGGCGAGAAGCAGAGACCTTGATTCGGGAGGGTCGAATTGGTCCCCTGGCTGGATTCCGATCCAAGGCAGGCAAACCCTTCCGAGCCATCCTGGTGCTGAAGGATGGCAAAGTAACGTTCGAATTCGAAAACACCTATCCTGCCAGCTCCAAACGGGTCAAACGTGCAAAAACGCCATCCAAGCCAAAAGAAGACGGCTCAAGCAAGAAGAAGGTCCCTGCCCGACCCACCCGGACGAAAACATCCGCCAGCTCCGCTCCCAAGTCCACAAAAGCCAGAAGTAGGAAAGCCACTGGGCCGTGAGCCTCATTCAAGCCATCATCCTGGCAATCATCCAGGGTCTGACGGAGTTTCTGCCGGTCTCTTCTTCCGCACACCTGGTGCTGGTCCCATCCCTCTTGGGTTGGGCGCCTCCGTCTGTAACCTTTGATCTAGCCGTTCACCTTGGCACACTGCTTGCTCTCGTGATTTATTTCGCACAAGACATCGTTAAGCTTCTTCGGGGTTTCCTGCTCTCGCTCCGGCCAAAAGGGAAACGCACGTTGGAGGAACGGGTCTATGGTCGCCTTTCTTGGCTGATCGTGCTTGGCACGATTCCGATCATCGTGATCGGCTTGCTGTTTAAAGGCTGGATTGAGAGCACCTTTCAGTCGGTGATTCCCGCGATCGTGTTTCTGCTAATCACGGGTGTCTACTTAGCAATAGCGGACGTCTTCTCGTTTCCCCGTAAATCCAGCCGGGAGCTCTCGCCCGGCGGAGCGTTGCTGATCGGACTGGCACAGGCGGTAGCACTCCTGCCTGGTATTTCCCGCTCCGGAGCCACAATCTCCACCGGTTTGTTGATCGGCCTGCGCCGGGAAGAGGCAGCTCGTTTCGCGTTCTTGCTTTCCATTCCCGCCATCCTGGGAGCTACCGTGCTGGAGTTCACCACGCTGTCTCTGGCCCAACTCCCGCTGAGCACTCTTCTTGTGGCAATCGTTGTGGCCTGTGCGGTCGGAGTGTTGTGCATCCATTTCTTCCTCCGCTTGATTGTGAAAACCCGTCTGGTTTGGTTTGCAATCTACTGTTGGCTTTTCGCCTTCTTCGCCCTGGGGATGACTTTTTTTGGTTAGGAGGAAACGATGAAAGTATTTATTTCTGCCGACATGGAAGGTGTGGCGGGCGTATCCAGTTGGGAACAGGTCACTGAGACCCATCCCGAATACCCTCCTGCCGTGGAGCTCTTGTGGAAGGAAGTCAACGCTGCCGTCGACGGCGCCATGGCTGGTGGTGCCAAAGAAATTCTGATCAACGACTCCCATGGCAGTATGCGCAACCTGCCGATTGAAAAACTAAATCCTTGTGCATCCTTGATCCAGGGTAACCTCAAACCTCTGTCCATGGTGCAGGGTGTTGACCAAGGGTGCGACCTGGCGTTCTTCCTCGGCTACCATGCAGCCGTGGGATCGCCTGCCGCAATCTGTGATCATTCGTATTCCAGCCACTCCCTGTTCCAGGTGAAATGGAACGGACAGACCATGAGCGAAGCGGCGCTGAATGCTGCTGTCTGCGGTCACTTCCAGGTTCCTGTGGGATTGGTCAGCGGGGATCAGGAAACCATCCGGCAGGCTCAGGCCTTGTTTCCCGGAATTGTGACGATTTCCACCAAACAGGGGGTCAGCCGCTTCGCTGCCTGCCACCGGCACCCGGTGTTGGTACGCGAGGAGATCCGGCAGAAGGCAGAGTGGGCGGTGGAACATCTCAACCAGGCCTGCTTGTTCTGCATGAAAACTCCGGTGGAGATGGAAGTCACGTTTACGGACACCGCTCGGGCCGACCTGGCCGGGTTGGTTCCCGGCACAATCAGGCAGGATGGGCGATCTGTGGTCTATCAAGCACCTGGGATTCTCGCTGCATTCAGCGTGCTGCAGGTCTATCTGCTGATGGCTCGTTCCCTTCCCGCCTAAGTTCCACCCGCGCCAATTGTTTTTTGCCAAAAGGATTGACTCTGCGGAAAAACGGCTCTCATAATTAGTTCATCTTACCGTAAGGAGGTCAGTGCATGGGCGAAGAAACTGTTGTCTTCGCACGAAAGGCCTCAGGGTTAGTGAGGGAACTGAATTGGTGGGATGTTCTCTTATTTACTCTGGCAGGGCCGGCAGCATCCGGAATGACTTATTATTCCGTCAAAATTCCGGGGCAGTACCCAGGCGGCGACGTCGTCCTGGCGTTCGTGGTAGGTTTTCTCATCTGGTTGTTTCCCGTTCTGGTCTTGGCTATCTTTGCATCCTCGTTCCCCCGGAGCGGCGCCTTGTACGTGGTCATCTCCCGCGTATTGCATCCCTTATTCGGCATCATTCCCACCTGGGCATACGTCATAGGAGGCGGTTCCGCACTGGCGGTCGGCTTCCTCAACTACCTGGGGCTGATACCGATCGCTTCCAGTTTTCAAATCGCCGGCACCATCAGTAGAAATGCGGGGCTGATTTCAATTGGAGAAAGCCTGGCTGATCCTTGGATCCGGCTTTGGATCTCCCTGGGCTTGACGGTCGTCGTCTGGCTGCTGGAGCTCTGGGGCCTGGACAAGTTGAAATGGGTGTTCCGCACGGTGATCTACCTGCCCCTTGCGATCACGGTGGTGGCGATCGTCCTGTTCCTGGTCGGAAACGGTCAGACCTCGTTCGATGCAATCTATGGAGCCGGCGCTTACCAGGGAGTCAATGCCTTAGCTGCAAGCAACGGCATCGCGGATGCCATGATGTCACCGGCAGCAGGATTGATGGGGATGCTTTTGGCCGTCTTGTGGGCATACTCCGCCTTGGAAGCGGTGTCCTTCGTCGGCAGCGAGGTGAAGACGCCGCGCAAGAGCTTTTTGCGCGGTATGTTGCTGGGGACGGCCGCTGTCGCTGTCCTTTATATCGTCAACGCCTGGGTGGCCGGCTTCTGCTTCGGCAAAGACTTCATTATGAACTACAGTTGGGTCTACTATAACCATGGCGACCAGCTGGGCGCACTGATCAACGCTACCGCTGCCGCCCCATCGATTCCCTTCTACGCGTCCATCGTCGGTGGCATGGCCTGGCTTTCCATCGTCATGGGGATCGCTTACTTCCTCTGGTACCTTAATACCTCCCTGATCATCTGGATGGCCGGTGTGCGCGGTATCTTCGCCATGGCCTTCGACCGGATGATGCCCTTGGGTCTGACGGCGGTGAGTCGGAAAGGCTCCCCCACCAACGCCAATCATCTGATCGGTGTCTTCGCTCTGGTCGGCTGCTTCGTCGGCTTGGGTGACTCCCTCGGGATCCAGTTCGCCGCCCCGATGTTGGCGATCATGGACTTTACTTGCCTCTTCTTCATCTGGCCGCTGGGCCTGGCCGCGATGTTCCTGCCGTTCACGCGGCCTGACCTGTACGAAAAGTCCACCTTCCAGGCCAAGATCGGCCGGGTCCCCATGATCAGCATCCTGGGCGCCATCACGTTCCTGGTCGGTTTCTGGATCATGCTCTATGTCGGGTTGGAGTTGACCGATATCTGGGCTCAGATTGGCATGGCTGTCCTGGTTCTGATCGGCCTGATCCTCGCCGCTTATATGTACGCGAAGAACCGCCGAGAAGGGATCGACCCCACTAAGATTTTCGCAGAAATACCTCCCGCTTAACGACGTTTGGGGCTCCCCTCCTCCCACCGAGGGGGGCCCACAGTCATTCCCCCAGAGAGGAGAGCCATGAGAATATTCTTCGCAGTGGATGTACACGGAGCGGATACCGTCTGGCGGAAATGGATCACCGCCGTCAGCATGTACGAAACGGACGCCCTGATTCTGTCCGGAGATCTCACCGGCAAGGCGCTCGTCCCCATTATTCACACTAAGGACGGGAACTGGAAAACAGCTTATTTCGGCCAAACCTATATCTTGAAAACCGAAGAGGAAATCCTGGACATTGAGCGCAAGTTGCGCAATGGAGGGGTTTATTCTATTCGCGCGGAGCCCGACTTTGTCGACGAGCTGAAGAGGGATGAAAAAAAGGTTGATGAAATCATGCGGCAGGAGATGGTCAAGCGGATGCGCGAGTGGCTGGACCTGCTGGTAGAGAGAATCGACACCAAGAAGATCATGACCATTGTGATGCCGGGCAATGACGATCATAAAGATATCGACGAGGTGATCAGATCGTATGCCGATCGGGGCATCATCTATCCACTAAACAAAGTTCTGGAGATGGAAGGGCACGAAGTGCTCAGTCTGGAGTTCGTCAACCCAACCCCGTGGGATACCCCGCGAGAGGCCGACGAAAAGGGAATGCGCCGCATGATGGAAGAGCGCATCGCCCAGCTAAAGGACGTGAAAAACTCGATCTGGAACGTACACTGTCCACCGGTCAACACCAATATCGATCTGGCCCCCAAGCTAGACAAATCGTTGAAAGTGGTGGCCGGGATGGATGGCGTCAAGATGGTACATGTCGGCTCTGTTGCAGTGCGCCAGGCTATCGAGAAGCACCAGCCGATGCTGGGCTTGCATGGGCATATCCACGAGTCCAGCGGCTTCGATAAAATCGGCCGAACCTTGTGCCTGAATCCCGGTTCGGAATATGGAGAGGGCCTGTTGCGTGGTTTCATCATTAACTTGACCAAGGAAGGTTACGAAAACTACTGGAAGATCCAGGGGTAAAGGAGACCAGCGTGGAGGAGAAATTCGTCCAGTTCTCCCCGGAGCAATTCCTCGAGGAAGCCGTGGGTATCATCAAGAAAGCCCAGGAAGCCGGGCTCTGCCTGCGCATACTGGGAGCATTGGCTGTGTATCTTCACAGCGAGCATTGCCCAGAGTACCGGGAATACTTCTTCAGTCTGGGGAGGCTCGGTGAAGGCAAGCCGATTTTCACCGATCTGGACGTGATGGGTTACTCGCGCCAATCGCAACAAATGCGCAAGTTTTTTGACCGAGACCTGGGCTTCACGCCAGACCTATACGTGAATTCCTGGAATGCCACTACCCGTAATATTTTCCACCATAAACAAGGTCTCTACGATGTAGACATTTTTTACGACAAGCTGAACTTCAGCCATCCGGTGGAATTTGGTACTGCGCCCGGTCGGGGTCGCTTGGAGCTGGATTTCCCCACTATTACCCTCACCGATATCGTGCTGGAAAAATTGCAGATCCACCACATCAACAAGAAGGACTTGATTGACCTGATGATTCTGTTCTGTGGCCATGAATTGGCCGAACAGGACGAGAAGGAGAAGATCAACCTGGGATACATCGCCAAGACGTTGAAAGGGGATTGGGGATTCTGGTTCGACTCGAAGACCAACCTGGAGAAAGTATTATCCATCGCCGATGAATTCTCCCAGTCTGGCAAAGTAAAAATCGAAGACCTTGACTTGTTAAAAAAGCAGATTGGAAAGGTCCAGCAGCGACTGGAAACCGAACCAAAAACACCGGCCTGGGTGAAACGGTCCCGTTTGGGTACCAAGCGGTCTTGGTACAACGATGTGGAGGAAGTGGCTCGCTAAAAGAGCATTGCCTGTATAAAGAACGAAATGCAATACCGGCAGCTTGATGATGAGGCAACAATGCGCGCCATCGATCGGGGCGGAATGTTACAGGCAACGTATTGCCTGGCTGAGCAGATCGAGGAAGCGTCTTCCATCGCCCGAGGATTTCCTCCCCTACCCTCCCTGGATTTCGATAAGGTCTTGCTGTGCGGCACCGGTGGAGGCTCTCATGCGGCAATCGACCTGCTCCAATCCTACATTTTCGACCGACTCCCCACCCCTCTTTCCGTCTACCAAGGCTATGGATTACCGAGTTTTACAGATGCAAAGACTCTGATCCTGATCGTCTCTTACTCCGGCAACACCGAAGAACAACTCTCCAGCTTGCATCAAGCGATAGAGATCAGTCAGAACGTTCTACTGATCACGGGGGGAGGCCAGATGCAGGCGCTGGCGGCCAAGTTCAATCTGTACACCGCAAAGGTCCCTGCAGGCATGGAAGCGCGTGCAGCGATCGGCTTCCTCTTTTTTTCGTTGCTATCCGTGCTCGGTCGGGCTTTGAAACTGAGCCTTCCCCTCAAGTCAGAGCGGTCCGACCTCCTCTACCACCTGCGCAGCGAACGTGACTTGCTGGATGCAAGCAGCCCCACGGTACAGAATCCGGCGAAACAGGTGGCGGAAAAGATTCTCGGTAGAATTCCTTTCATCTACGGCTCCTACGGATTCTCCGATGCATTGGCGGAGCGCCTGCGGCGACAATTGGCAGAGAACGGAAAAACCCTGGCTCATAGCAACCGAATTCCCAACATGCATCATGACGAGATCGTCGGATACGAAAACATGGAACTGCAAAATACGGTCCTGCCGATCTTCCTGCGCGACTTTGAAGAAGACCCGCGGATTGTGAAACGCTATTTAGTCACCAGGGAAACCCTGGAAGGCAAGGGTTTTGCCGTGCTGGAACTCTATCCTCTCAATCGGGGAGGAAAACTGGCTCGTTTGTTTTCCCTGCTTCAATTGATCGATTTCGTTTCCTTGTATGTTGCTCTGGCGAAAGAAATCGATCCCGCCAATGTATCCATCATCCAACAATTTAAGGAAAGAATGGCGCAATGAGAAAAGCAATCGGCATCGATTTGGGCGGTACGAAAATTCAGGGAGCGTTGTTGGCTGAGGATGGCACCATCCTTGCACGAGCAAGGGAGTTGACGGGGAACCCCCAAAGCGAGGACGAAGTGCTAACGAACCTCTATCACATAATTGGAAAACTTCTGCCGGCAGACGAACCGGTCGTATTAGGCGTCGGTTGCGCCGGCCCGGTCGATTTCGCCGAGCAAGTGGTCATTTCCTCGCCCAACCTTCCTTTCCAGCGCAATTACCCATTGCAAAAAGTCTTGCAGGATCAATTCCACCTTTCTACCTGGATTGAAAACGATGTGAAGGTGGGGGCCATCGGCGAGTGGCAATTGGGCGCCGGCCAAGGATTGCTCGATTTCTTCTTCATTGCGTTGGGCACAGGGATCGCCGGAGCCATGATCAGCGGTGGCCATCTGGTGCGTGGTTCGGGCTATGCTGCGGGGGAAATCGGTCATCTGGCCCTGGCTCCATTCGGACCGCGCTGCGGCTGCGGCAAGCACGGATGCTATGAGGCGTTGGCCGGCGGGCCGGCGATCGGGCGTTACGTACGGTATGCGCTGGAACGGGGACGAGACAGCGAGTTGTCCAGTCTTCCGCCTAAGCAGATCGAGCCGATCCAGATCGCTGCAGCGGCCCGTCATGGGGACCGATTGGCCATGGAAGCCTTTACGATGTCCGCTTACTACACCGGCTTGGCTCTTTCTTATGTAACTGCGTTGTTGAATCCAGGGACAATTATCATTGGTGGGGGGTTGGCAGAGGCTTTGGATTTGATGCAGTTGACCATCCAGGAAACGCTTGAGATGAACGCATTTGCGCCTGCGTTGAAAGACTTAAGACTGGTTCCGGCGCGGCTGGGGAATCAAGCCGGCATGATCGGGGCTGCCATGCTGGCATTCCAACAAAGCCAGGAGAGCCGCTGATGGGCTTGTTTACCAAGTTGGGCATGAGTGATATCTATTCGTTCGATCGGAAAATGGTATGGACTTTTGTCCTACTGCTGTTTATGGGGGTAATCCTCTACGCGGAGCAGAATCTCCTTGCCCCTTCGATCGAGGCAATCGAGAAAGAGTTTTTCATCACGGATACCGAAATCGGCGCCGTGGGTTCCGCCTTCACCTTAGTAGCAGCGGTTGTGACTCTGTTTTGGGGGTATTTAAGCGATAAATACTCGCGCAAATGGCTGCTGGTGATTGCGGTTCTGTTGGGGGAAATCCCCTGTTTTCTGACCGCGTTTGCGCAAGACTATACGCAACTGCTGGTGCTGCGCATTTTCTCCGGTATTGGTCTAGGCGGGACGGTACCGATCGTTTTCTCTTTCCTGGGGGATCTGTTTACGGATCAGCAACGGCCGGCCTCACAAGCCTGGTGGCAGGCATTTACCAGCTTGGGGATCCTGGTGGGAATGCTGGTGGCAGGTTTCCTGGGGCCCGCTCTCGGCTGGCGAATCCCCTTCATCCTGGTGTCCGCCCCCAACTTTCTGCTCCTGCTACTGATGGTCCTATTCGGAAAAGAGCCGAAACGGGGAGGTGGTGAACAAGAGATCAAGGATTTGATCTTGAAAGGGAAGAAATATACGCGGCAAATTCGCCTGCGAGAATATATCAACCTGGTGAAAATCCCCTCCAACATCTGGCTTTTCCTGCAAGGAATTCCGGGAACCGTAGCCTGGGGCATCCTTCCCTTTTACCTGATTACGTTCTTCGTACGACACAAAGGGTACTCGGTGGAGCTGGCCACGATCATGCTGTTGGTTCTAGGAATCGGCAACATTGTCGGTAAGGTGATCGGTGGCAGCGTTGGAAACCGCTTGTATAAAAGGAATAAACGATGGTTGCCGATGTTCAACGGGATCACGACTCTGATCGGTATCGTTCCCATCTTTCTCACCATCTCTTGGCCGGCACCGGCGGTACCGGATTTCTTCTCTCTTTTGCCGGTGGCAGGGTTGGGATTTCTGGGTGTGGCGATCATCGCCATCGCCGGTCCCAACGTGCAAGCCATGCTGATGAATGTCAATCCGCCGGAATATCGAGGGGCCATTTCTTCCATTTTCAACCTGACCGATTCCATTGGCGCGGGATTCGGTCCATTGGTGGGCGGCTTGCTCTCTGCTGCCCGAAACCTGGACTTTGCCATGAAGTTGTCTGTCCTCTTTTGGATCCCCTGCGGCTTGCTGTTCTTCGTTCTGGTCAAATACTTGCCTGCAGATACCGAGAAGTTGCATCGCCAAATGACCGAAGCTCGTCGGGAGATGGAGGGGAATGCTTAGAAGCGGTCGGCTCGTCGCTGCGGGAAGAACTTGGTCTTTTCAGAGCGGGCTCGATCTGCCGGAATTCACCTTAGAGATCACGGAAACGGAAGAGGCGCTTCGCGTTCAGTTGGAACCTCGCCGGACAATTGCGCTAGAAAGGGTTGAGCTGGATTTAGAGATTCCTGCAGGAGCCTGGTACTTTAAGAACGGGTTTCAATCCTGGTCTCCTTCGATGGAAATCAGCGGGACAGAGCGATTTCGACGCCCTTGGTTGCCTGTTCTTTCCCTGCACTATGAAGACCCCGGTTTTCCGCTAGAGGGGGTGTCCTACAAAGAAAAGGGGCACTTCCTTGCCTATTGGCGTACGGCCAATGGGGTTTTGCTGCTTCTGCCGCGGGATTTACCCTTGGTGATCCCCCATTTCCTTTTCCATTCCGGACAGGTTACCGTGCTGCTGGAAGTAGGGAAAGAAATCGACAAGCCTACGCTCCTGCTGGACATGGAAATCCGTCGATCCACTTCCCTCCCCTTGCCGCGGCCCAAGCCGTCCAGGCTCTTTGGCTGGAGCAGTTGGTACTACTACTATTCTCATTTGCGGCCACAGGATGTGCTGGATAACTTGGCCATGGCGGGCCAATTCCCCTACCCCCTGACCTACTTCCAAATCGATGACGCATGGCAGGAAGCCGTCGGGGATTGGCAAGAGAAGGACAGCTATCGGGGGCGTCTCGCCCAGTTAGCCCGCCGGATCCAGGATCAGGGCTTGAGACCGGGGATCTGGTTGGCTCCCTTCGTGGCCGAGCGAAAGGCACGGATCCGGCGGCAGCGAGAATGGTTTTTGCGGGATGCTGCTGGAAACCCCAAAATTGCAGGTTATAACCCGGGTTGGAGTGGGACTTTCTATGCACTAGATCCCAGCCACCCGCAGGTGCAGGCTTACTTGTTGGATCGGATGGAATGGCTGCGCAGTTTGGGCTTTGACCTGTTCAAATTCGATTTTTTGTATTCCTTAGCTATCGTTGGCCGCAATCGGGAAGGGTTGAATCGCAAGGAACAAATCGATTGTGGCTTGGGGTTCCTGCGTAAGACTGCCGGCGACGCACAAGTCATTGGTTGTGGTATGCCATTGGTCCAGCGGTCCTTCTTCGATTTTGTCCGCGTAGGGCCGGATGTTGCTCCGCGGTGGGAAGACCGCTTTCTCAAGCGGATCGGCTTCGAGGGTCGAGCGGAAGCCTTCAATGCATTGCGTAATACGCTCTCCCGTTCCTTTTTGGACGGCGTCTATTGGCAAAACGATCCGGACGTGATGATCCTGCGGAAATGCAAGCTCCTCCCCTGCCAGCAACGGACTCTGATCCTTGCTAACTGGTTCCTTTCCCACTTCCTGTTCTATTCGGACCCCTTGGATCAGGTTCCGTCAGAAAACCTGGTGCTTCTTCGCCAATTAGAGCGCTTTTGGGATTTCAGCTTGATGGATTGTTGCTGGAAAGAAGGCGTTTTTACTTTCCAGGGGCAGACGCCAAAAGAAGAGGTGCTTGGTTGGATCAATCTCTCCGCAGCCGGAAAGCCCTTGGTTCCTCCGGGAGACTGGTCGGAGTTCGTACCCACTTTCCAGGGAGATGGGTTGCCTTCCTACTCCACCCGCATCTTCTATCAGGTGTCGCCTCCATGATTCTTACCGTGACTCTCAATCTAGCCATTGACAAGGTTGCCATTGCTCCCGTTTTGCATGTGGGCCAAGAAACCCGGATTGATTTGGTCTCTAACCTGCCTGGCGGCAAAGGAATCAATGTAGCTCGAGCGATTCGCAGTCTAGATTATGATGTTTGGGTCACCGGCTTGGTCGGCGGAAAGAACGGAGAGTTCATTGAAGAAGGCTTGCTGCGGGAAGGAATCCATCCCCTGTTGTTCCGGATGGAGCCGGAAAACCGAGTCTGTCTAATCCTGGTGGATCAACAAGGGCACACCAGTGAAATCTACGAGCAAGGGCCCCAGATAGAAGAAGAAGTACAAGAAGCCTATCTTTTCTTTTTCCAGAGCATCCTCTCCCGGTTTTCTACCATCGCGCTCTGCGGTAGTTTGCCCCAGGGGTTTCCGCCGGATTATTACGGTCGCTTGTTATCGGATCGAGAGACCAAGATTCTGTTAGACATTTCCGGCCCACCATTATTGGCAGCGCTGGCGCGACCGATCCACCTGCTGAAAATCAATGAACGTGAGTTTCACAGCACCTTCCAAGTAAATGATGTCGCTGCTGCTCTTCCTCGTGTGCTCGCTTCCTATCCACTTAGCCATCTTGTGGTGACGCTGGGTGAGCGAGGTGCACTCACTCAACTGGAGGGGCATACGGTCCGCATATTTCCTGAGTATCAGCCAACCGTGCGTTGCCCGGTAGGAGCAGGAGATGCTTTTTTGGGAAGCCTGGCTGCGTCGATCCAGCAAGGGGAATCCTACCGTGAAGCCCTCTGTCGAGCTGTAGCCGCTTCCGTCAGCAACGTTACCCTCTATCAGGGGGGACGCGTAAATCGATTGGAATATGAAAAGATTCTGCCAACAATAAAGATGGAAGAGGTTTAGGAGACTTCGCATGGAGAAGAGATTCTTGTGGGGTACGGCAACGGCCGCTCATCAAATCGAGGGAGGGAATCGGAATAACGACTGGTGGGAATGGGAACAGCTCGGTCACATCAAGGGCGGAGGCTCTTGCGAAATCGCTTGTGATTCCTGGAACCGCTGGCGGCAGGATCTGTACTTAGCGCAGGAACTAAACACCAACGCCTACCGCTTCTCCCTGGAATGGTCGCGAATCGAACCGGAGGAGGGGCGTTTCGACCCGGAAGCGATCGACCATTACCGGGAAATGCTGCAAGAAATGCGGCGACGGGAGATTGAACCCATCGTAACCCTGCATCACTTCACCATTCCACTATGGTTGGCGCACAAAGGTGGCTACGAGCACCCCGACTTCCCCGCCTATTTTGAGCGGTTCTGCCAAAACGTCGTGCCGCTGTATGCCCCATTTGTCCGTTACTGGATCACGATTAACGAGCCGAACGTGATCGCCGCCCTGGGTTACCTCTTTGGGATTTTCCCGCCCGGGGTCCAAAGTTTTTCCCGCTGCGGCCGGGTGTTAAAACAGTTCTTGTTGGCTCATGCCCGGGCCTATCGCATCATTAAAAACGCCGCCCCGGAGAGCTTGGTCTCTGTTGCCATCAACGTGCAAAATATCAGCCCTGCCAGTGGTTCCCCATTGGATCGATTGGCTGCAGGCCTGGTGGACCAGTTCTACAATCGGGGATTCCTGAAAGCGATGGTGGATGGCCGGACTCGAATGCCTTTCGGCTGGGGAAGCAGAATCCCCGGGTTGGCCAACACCCTTGATTACGTCGGCTTGAACTACTATTCCAGGATCTTCATCGGTTTCCGTTGGCGGGGAGGATTTGCGGAAGTCCGCAAGGCGGTTCCGCGCAGTGACATGGATCAGGAAATCTATCCACAGGGCTTCTATCAGGCCATCCAGCAGGTTGCCGCTTACAGAAAACCGATCCTGATCACGGAAAGCGGCATCGCAGATGCCCGCGATCAGTACCGACCGGACTACCTCCAGCAAGTGATCGGAGGAATGCGTCAGGCCATGCGGGAAGGGATTCCGATCCTGGGCTACCTGCACTGGTCGCTGATGGATAATTTCGAGTGGAACGAAGGATACTCACAGAAATTCGGTCTCTACGAAATGGATTTTACTACCCTGGAACGTAAGCCTCGCCCAAGCGCCCAACTCTTCCGCACCATCTGCTCGGGAGAGCGTTGAGGAGTCCTCTCTTTCCTGCCTGATGGCTTCCTAATTTTCTGGCAAATAAAAAAAATTCGCTCATTTCAATGTCTCGGCAATCGATGTCTTTACTTTCCGAATTTTTTTTCATAATAAGGGAATAATAATTGACGTAATTATGTAATATATTTATGAAAGAAAAGCAATGAGTAAGAAACTAGCTCTATATACGATATCGATCGCCTCGCAGTTATCCGGGATTCAACCCCGGGCCCTCCGGCTTTATGAGGAGATGGGATTGATTCGCCCCCAGCGAAAGACCAAAGGGCACCGGCTTTATAGCCAGGAGGAAATAGAGCTTCTTCTTTTCATTCGTCATTTGGCAGAGGTACGTAAGATCAACCTCGCTGGAATTCGGTTCATCCTGGGAATGCTGGATCGTTTCCAGATCGACCTGGATTTCGACGAAGGAATATAGAAAGTGGAAAGGAGTGCGAAAAAATGAGTATCATGCGTTGGGATCCCTTCGGGGAAATGTCGAATCTACGGGAGGAAATGAATCGCGTGTTCGGTGATTTCTTTTCCAAACGGAGATTGCCTGATGTGACGAGGGAAGTCGTTTGGTCTCCTGCCATCGATGTCTTCGAGACAGAGGGCGAATTAGTCGTGAAAGCGATGCTTCCGGGGATGAAAAAAGAGGACATTGATCTCACCTTCACCGACGACAACATTCTAACCGTTAAGGGAGAGGTCAAAGCCGAAATAGAGGACAAGAAACGAAACTATTATCACCGTGAATTGGTCTACGGCCAGTTTGTCCGCACGATCGGCATCCCCCAGAACGTCAAGACCGACCAGGCTAAAGCAGAGTTCGCTGACGGTATCTTGGTGATTCGGATCCCCAAGGCCGAAGCGGAAAAACCGAAAGTTCAGAAAATTGAGGTGAAGTAGCGCCTCCTACCAAGCTGGGGAGATACCCCTCCCCAGCTTCTGTCTAACAGACTGCGAGGGAAGGGATTCGGATGGAATACAAAGATTATTACCAAACCTTGGGCGTGGCCAGAAATGCCGATGAAAAAACGATTAAACGGGCCTATCGTGGGCTCGTAAAAAAGTTGCACCCGGATACTAACGCCAAGGATAAGACCTTGGAAGCCAAGATGCGGGATGTCAACGAAGCGTATTCCGTCCTATCCAACCCAGAAAAACGCGTAAAATACGACCAACTTGGTACAAATTGGGAGGAACTCTCCCGCCAAACGGAAACCTCCAGCGGGTTTCAATCCACAGCCGACTATGATTTAGGATCCGCTCCTTTTTCCGATTTCTTCCGCGCGTTCTTTAACGACCAGGGATTCGATACCCCCGGCTACACCACTACCACTCGGCGAACGCGTAAGCGTAAAGGGGAAGACCTTCATGGATCGGTGCAGATTTCCCTGGAAGAGGCGTTTCACGGTTCCATGCGGGAAATTCAAGTCGATTTCGGGGGTAACAAAAAAACTCTATCGGTCAAAATCCCCCCAGGAATTGAAAACGGGACCCGCATCCGTCTGCGGGGTCAGGGATACCCCAGTTCCAGCGGTGGGGAGCCAGGGAATCTGTATCTGGAAGTACAAATCTCATCCCATCCGACTTTTGAGCGGAGGGGGAACGATTTGTATACTGAGATCCCAATTACGCTTTCTGAGGCGATGTTGGGAGCCAGGATCGAAGTCCCCAGTTTGAAAGGGAAGGTTCTGCTTGTGGTTCCTCCTGAGACGCAGAATGCCACGACCTTTCGGTTGAAGGGGTTGGGCATGCCACCGAAGGGAGATCAATACGTGAAAGTGAAGGTCATTCTACCGGACCGGTTGAACTCCGAACAAAAGCGGTTGTTCCAGGAATTGGGACAATACGAGCACAGCAAGCCCCGAGCTTGCCTGGGCTTGGAATAGGTTGGCTCGATGGCATTTAAAATGGAAAAACTCACCATCAAAGCGCAGGATGCTTTAACAGAGGCCCAGAATCTAGCCGAGCGGGCCAATCATCAATCGCTTGAGCCGGAACACCTGCTGTTGGTGTTGTTGGAGCAAACAGACGGTATTGTCCCGCCGATCCTACAAAAAATGGGAATCGTCCTATCGGATCTGGCCCGCCAACTGCAGCAGGAGATGGAACGAATCCCCAAGGTCTACGGTGCAAGCCGACTTGGTCTGGGACCTCGCTTGAAGAAGGTGCTGGATCAGGCAGCGCTGGAAGGGGAGCGTCTGAAGGACGAATACATCTCCACCGAGCACTACCTGTTGGCTATGACGAAGGCAGCGGACGTTGGATTGGCCGATTTGCTGCGCGCCTTTGGTATCGACCATCATCGCATCCTTCAATCCTTGGTTGCGATTCGGGGAAACCAACGGGTCACCGACCCGTCTCCGGAAGACAAATATCAAGCCTTGGAAAAATACGGCCGAGATCTCACCGAACTTGCCGAGCGAGGAAAACTAGACCCGGTGATCGGCCGGGACGACGAAATTCGTCGCATCATCCAAGTCCTTATGCGCCGAACCAAGAACAATCCGGTGCTGATCGGGGAACCCGGTGTGGGCAAGACCGCAATTGCGGAGGGTCTGGCACAGCGGATCGCTTCCGGTGACATACCAGAAGGGTTGAAACACAAGCGATTGGTTGCCCTTGATATCGGGGCGCTGGTGGCAGGGGCCAAGTTTCGAGGGGAATTCGAGGAACGGTTGAAGGCCGTGTTAAAAGAAGTCACTTCCTCCCAAGGAAATATCATCCTATTCATTGATGAACTTCATACGCTCGTGGGAGCGGGTGCAGCGGAGGGAGCCGTGGACGCTTCCAACATGCTTAAACCCGCGTTGGCTCGGGGGGAATTACGGGCAATCGGTGCCACCACTCTGGATGAATATCGCAAGAAGATCGAGCGGGACCCTGCCTTGGAACGGCGCTTTCAACCGGTCTTTGTGAGTGAACCCAGCGTGGAGGACACCATTGCCATCCTGCGCGGCTTGAAAGAACGCTACGAGGTCCACCACGGCGTAATAATCAAAGATAGCGCTCTGGTGGCATCCGCTGTGCTCTCGCATCGCTACATCACGGAGCGTTTTCTACCGGACAAGGCCATCGATCTGGTAGACGAGGCGGCCGCAAAGCTGCGGATGGAAATCGATAGCCTTCCTACCGAACTGGATGAAGTGGAACGGCACTTGCGCCAATTGGAGATTGAGCAACAAGCAGTGAGGAAAGACAAGGACCAATCAGCCAAGCCGCGACTGTCTAAGATCGAAGAAGAGATCGCCCAGCTCAAGCAGCAGGACGAAGCAATGCGAGCCCATTGGCAAGCGGAAAAGGAAACGTTACACCAGATCCGGCAAACCAAGGAAAAAATTGAAAACAGCAGAAACGAGGAAAAACAGGCGGAACAACGTGGAGATCTGGATCGAGCTGCCCAATTACGTTTTGGCCTTCGACCCCAATGGGAGAAGGAATTCCAGGTCCTGGGCCAACAGTTGGTGGAAGTGCAGAAAGATCAAAAAATGCTGAAGGAAGAGGTCGATGAGGAGGACATCGCCGAAATCGTGGCCAAGTGGACGGGTGTCCCGGTTTCTCGCCTGATGGAGGGGGAAATGGCCAAGCTGGTTGGCATGGAAGAGCGGCTTCGTTTGCGCGTTGTCGGGCAAGAAGAAGCGATCGAGGCCGTCTCCAATGCCGTCAGACGAGCCCGTTCCGGGATTTCGGATCCCAATCGGCCGATTGGTTCCTTCATCTTTCTGGGCCCTACGGGTGTGGGTAAAACCGAGCTGGCACGGGCCTTGGCTGAATTCCTTTTCGATGACGAGCGGGCTATGGTTCGCCTGGACATGTCGGAATATATGGAAAAGCACACCGTCTCCCGCTTGATCGGCGCTCCTCCAGGCTATGTCGGTTACGAGGAGGGGGGTCAGCTAACGGAAGCTGTTCGCCGCCGCCCCTACTCCGTCATCCTTTTTGACGAGATTGAGAAAGCGCACCATGATGTCTTCAATGTCCTTCTGCAAATCCTGGACGATGGCCGTCTAACAGATGGCCAAGGACGCACGGTAGATTTTAAGAATAGCGTGATCATCATGACTTCCAACATCGGCAACGAGTACATCCGGAGTCTGGGCGGGGAAGTCGACCCGATGCGCAAGCAAGTGATGGAGGCACTGCGGTCAAACTTCCGCCCGGAATTCCTCAACCGTATAGATGAAGTGATCGTCTTCAACAATCTGGGCAAGGCGGAAATCGAGCGGATTGTGGACATTCAGCTTGCCCACCTTCAGCGAAGGCTCAAGCAGCGCAGTCTGAAGCTGGAAGTCAGCGAACCAGCCAAAAAACTGTTGGCGGACTTGGGTTATGATCCGGCCTACGGTGCCAGACCTTTGAAGAGGACGATCCAACGGGAAGTTATGGACTCTTTGGCATTGAAAATCCTGGAGGGAGAGTTCCAGGAAGGTAATACGATTTTGGTAGATGCCAAAGACAGGACATTCCTCTTTGTAAAGCAATAGCATATTCTCTCTTCGCTTGTGCGCGGGAACCGGTCCCTTGGCTGGAAAGGCTGCTTCGCCGTTAATACATGTCGTAATCGCCGGAGGTGATATACCAGTCGTTCAGCCGAGTTAGGCGCTCGCTGGGAATCGACCCATCCGGTGAGATCGCAATCAGCGGCTGGTGCGTGGATCGCAAGCGAAACCCGTTGTTTCTCAAGGCGGAAATTAGTGGCGAATGCGGCAAGGTCCATGTGGCCACGATTGCTGCTTTTTGTGCACGCAGCTGGTCTAGCAGTAGACGGAGAAAGATGGATGCCTTTTTCGGATCCCATTGTTCCACGAAGAGCTCGCCGATCGATCCCAAGCGATAATCCAGTTCAGCCAGGCGGACCACTGCGAAACCGCAAATGCGTTTCTCCTGTTTTAAGAAAAATCCTTGGTACCCTGCTGAAGGGTGGTCGATATAGCGCCAATTCAGATACTGGCTACTCCGTTCCACGGCGAACGCGAACCGGCTGCGCAATCCTTGCCAGAGCACGTCCGTCTCCTCGCCAAAACGAATCACCCGCTCCAGGTGGAAGTTCGCATCTCGTTGTTGGCTGCCGCGGAAATAGAGGCGCAGGATGGGTAAGGCCAATGTCCCCAACAACCGGCAGAACAGGGGGGATTTCAACCGTGCCCGCAATGCACTGCTCAAATCGAGCACCTTCACCCAACGCGGGATGTGACCTACGTCCGTCCAACCGAAGCGATTCACATAACCGTCATAAGAGCTTTTGTTAGGGAACCCATAGAAAAGAGACAGTTGGCGTTCCTTACCAACCTCTAGGGTCATCAGCGCAAGCCGCTTGAAAATCCCTTGGCCGCGGTAGGCTGCATCGGTCATCGTGTCAATCGATTGCGCCCCGGCAACGCGCTGTTCACCAGCCTTCATCGGTACGCAATAGAAGGCCTCCTGGGCAACGACCTTCGGTCCCTCTTTGGCTAAGGCAATGATCGGAGCGCCAAAGGGGTTCTGCTCGTATTCCCATTGCCAATCGGCTTTCTGGCGCGGGATCTTGGGGAAGTTTCGATGGAAAAGGGTCAAAATCTGTTCCTCATCACCAGGAGCATAAAGGCCGAATTCCAGTTCCATAGGATCTCATTATACAAATACAGGGCTGGCTTTCCACTGGAGGTAGCGGATGCAGGAAGGTTTATGCTACAGATAAGGTGTTATTCGATAAGGAGAGCCTTATGCAGATACCCGATACTCACATTCATCCGAATTTCTCCTTCGACGCCCATGGTTCCATCGCGCAATACGCGCAGGCAGCATCCACCATGGGACTCGAAGAAATCTGCTTTACCACCCACCTCGATCTAGACCCTGCCCGTAAGGAAGCGGATGGATGGGTGAATGTAAATGGGGTTCGATTCCCCAACGACAATCCAGCCTGGCTGATACCGTACCTGGAGCAAATCGAGCAAGCGCGCTGCCAGACAAGTGGTCTGCGGATCAAAAGCGGGTTGGAAATTGATTTTTTTTCTGACGTGGAGGGCTTGCTGGCTCCGTTCCTTTCCGCCTATCCGTGGGACTACCTGCTGGGATCGGTGCACTGTCTCGAACATCTGGCCGTTGCCGAGCATTCGCAGGGAATGGCCTATCTATCCCGGCACACTCCGGCGGAGGTAGCCAGTGCGACGGTCGAGCTAACGCTAGCCGCCATCCGCAGCGGCAAGTTTACCGCAATCGCGCACCTGGACTACCTCAAACGACTGGATGTACCAGGGTTTCGCCAGTCCTATCAAACAGCCCTTGCTGACCGATTGGAGGAAGTGTTCCGCGCTTTGGTGGAAACGGGAACCGCAATGGAGATCAATACCAGAGCGATCAACACCTATCAGTTGGGGGAACCTTTTCCCGGCCGGGACGCACTGCAGCAAGCGTTTTGTTGCGGGGTCCGGCAGATCACGTTCGGCTCGGACAGCCATTGTCCCGAGGAACTGGCAAATTCCTTCCTGCAGGCAAAGGAATTTGCCATCCAAGCAGGTTTCGTATCCGTTACCGCCTACCAAGGAGGAAAGATTGAACAGATTGTCCCTCTCAAATAAGTTGAACCTGACATCATTGCCCACACCGCTGGAGTCACTTTCCAATCTCTCCCGGATTCTGGGGATCGATCTCTGGATCAAACGCGACGATCTCACCTCCCCTGCCGGTGGGGGAAACAAGGTGCGCAAGCTGGAGTTCTTACTGGCACAGGCCGTTAGTCAAGCAGCCCGTTCAGTAATCACCATCGGTGCTGTGCAATCCAATCATTGCCGCCAAACATCACTACTGGCCCGTAAACTCGGGATGGAAGCTCATTTGGTCCTGGTGGGAGAAACACCATCTCGTTGTGAAGGCAACCTGCTGCTATCTCAGCTGGGAGGTGCCGTGTTTCATTTTGGTTCCCGCGATTCCGAGGAGGGGCAAGCCAACCTGCAAAGAATTGCCCAGGAGCTAAGGGAGCTGGACAAACGGCCTTACCTGATCCCTTATGGCGGTTCCAATAGCCTTGGCGTGCAAGGCTACATGGCAGCCTATGAGGAATTGCAGGAACAAGCGCGGATCCGGGGGATCTCTTTCGATTGGATCGTGCATTCCTCTTCCTCCGGCGGTACCCAAGCGGGCCTGCTGTTGGCGCAGGAAGTCATCGGTGGAAACGAAAAAGTGATCGGTATCAGTGCAGGACCCTGTGCAGCGGATTTGATCACGAACATCACCACATTGATCCGCGATACAGCAAAGTTACTGGCTGTTCCCAGCACCCTTACAACAGCCGGCATTTTGATTCGCGATCAGTTCGTGGGTCCGGGATATGCTTTACTGGACGGAAAGACCGTGGACGCCATCCGGATATTGACCCGCCAAGAAGCGATTTTACTGGATCCTGTCTATACCGGGAAGGCATTTGCGGGATTGCTGGCTCTGGCCCGTACCCATCAGGTCGGGGGACGCGTCTTGTTCTGGCATACAGGTGGGATTCCGGCCTTATACTCCTTTGCAGATGCACTTGGGCAGATAGGAGCCAACGAATGTTCGGACTGATTCGAGTGGAACAGAAGACAGCGTCTTGTTTCCCAACACCGGGGATCAACCGCCGCTTGCGGGCTGCGACCTTCGATTATTGGGAGACATTGATCGAAGAACGGGAGCAAGGCGATGCCAGTCTGGAGAAAATCATTGCTTCCCTCGTTCACCGCTGGGGTGCGGCTTGGAGTTTGCCCGCCGAGGATCGTTTCATGACCGCATTTCACAAGCATTTGACTGCATCCCGACAGCAGATGGCTGAGCAATTGCAAGAGGCACCGCTCGATGAATTCTTCGCACATCTTTTTGCCGAGCTGGAAGTTCCACATGCGCTCGAAAGGGTTGAGCAAGCAGTAGCCTATGTTTCCGGACTGTTGCATGAAGCCACGGTGGTGCTGCCCGGGGCGGTGGAATTCCTTTCCTTTCTGAAAACACGCGGAATTAAACTAGGCCTCATCTCAAACACACAAATGCCCGCTCGCTTTCGAAATCCCACCATCAAGAAACAGGGTCTACTCTCCTATTTCGATGTGATCGTTCTCTCCTCCGAAGTGTCTTGGCGGAAACCCCGCGCTGAGATTTTTCTGGAAGCACTGCGTCAGTTGCAGGTAGAACCGGAGGAATGTCTCCACTTCGGCGACAACATCCGGGCGGATGTGGAGGGAGCCAAACAGGTTGGTATTCTGGCCGTACAAGTGCTTGCCAGCAGACATGCACCGCCGCCGGAAGGGGAATTGATCCTGCGCGATTGGCGAACGGCGTTGGCTTTCTTCCAGCGATTGATTTAATCGAGACCTCAATTCAACCAGATAAGCTCTTCTGACTGGATTTTGGAGGTCACCTACTTCAGGAATTTGGCGAAGGTGGCTTTACCCAGAAAACTGGCGACTTCTCCCAGATTTTCCTCAATGCGCAGCAATTGGTTGTATTTACAAGTTCGTTCCGAGCGAGCGGGGGCACCCGTTTTGATCTGACCGACGTTGAGGGCTACTACAAGGTCGGAAATAAAGGTATCTTCTGTTTCCCCGGAACGGTGGGAGACCACTGCCGTGTAACCGGCACGATCAGCCATGCTTATGACATCCATCGTTTCCGTCAGTGTACCGATCTGGTTCAGTTTGATCAGGATGGCGTTGGCCGTCTTTTCTTCGATCCCCTTTTGCAGTCGTTGCGGATTGGTGACGAATAGGTCGTCACCAATGAGTTGGATTTTATGCCCCAGAACGCGGGTGATCTCTCGCCAACCTTCCCAATCGTCCTCGGCCAGACCGTCTTCGATGGAAATAATCGGATAGCGGGAAACCAGGTCGCTATAATACGTCACCATCTCCTTGGGGGAAAGCTTGCGGTTTTCCGCCTTGATGATGTACTGCCCTTGGGTAAAAAACTCCGAGGCGGCAGGGTCGAGAGCCAGCAGGACGTCTTCGCCCAATTTCCAAGCCGTTCGTTCAATCGCGGTCACCATCAATTTCAGTGCATCTTCATTGGTGGCCAAATCCGGCGCAAATCCGCCCTCGTCTCCAATCGCCGCGGAGAGCCCCTTCTCCTTTAGCACGACTTTCAATGCATGGTAGACCTCCGCCCCAATTCGCAAGGCTTCCCGGAAGGAACCGCCACCAACGGGCACAATCATGAACTCCTGGATGTCAACATTGTTGTCGGCATGTTTACCACCGTTGAGGATATTCATCAACGGCACCGGCAAAGTGCGTCCATTCAAACCGCCCAGGTAGAAATGCAGCGGTACACCGAGAAAATTGGCCGCGGCATCGGCACAGGCCAGGGATACGCCAAGCATGGCATTGGCTCCCAGATGCTCCTTATTGCTGGTTCCGTCCAAGGCGATCATCGCCCGGTCGATTTCCGTCTGACCGAAGACATCCAACCCTTCCAGGGTGGGGTAAATTTGATCCATCACATTGGCAACGGCTTGGGTGACTCCTTTACCGCCAAAACGCGATTTGTCACCGTCGCGCAACTCCAGGGCTTCGTGGCTGCCGGTAGAGGCGCCGGAAGGTACCGCGGCTCGACCGATGGTGCCGTCCATCAGCCGTACTTCCACCTCAACAGTAGGTTGGCCGCGGGAATCCAGGATTTCGCGGGCTAAGATCTCATCAATGGTGCTCATCGTATTCTCCTTATCGCTTTTGGTGACTTATTCTCAGACAAGCAATGGGGGAAATCAAGAAGTGGTCGGAAGCGGTAGAAAATCGGCCAGTGGTACGATGCGATAGCCTTTTGATTCCATCTGATCCAACAAATCGTCTAAAATCTGAAATGTATAAGGGCTGGAGACATGAAAGAGGAGTATGGCCCCGTCCTGGAGGCGAGTAAGCACGCGCTCTTTCACCCAATCGGTGGAATGCCCCATTTCCCAGTCCAAGGAATCCAATGTCCAATAGATATGCCAGTAACCTTCTTGGGCCGCCAACCGCAAAATCCGTCCATCCCTCTCACCAAAAGGCGCCCGGAAATAGGGTTTGGTGCTGTGACCGACCAAACGTAAGCAGGTATCTTCCATCTGCTGGAGTTCGCTTCGAACCTCTTCGTCTTCGAGCGGGGTCAGGTGGAGATGGGTTTGGCAATGATTTCCCAAGGCATGCCCCTTAAGCACCATCTCGCGGGCGTCTTCCACATTCTGTTCCAGCCAGTCTCCCGTCAAAAAGAAGGTCGCTGGGGCTTTGTGCTTCCTACAAATATCCAGAATCTCTTTGGTATATCCAGGATCCGCTCCGGCATCAAAAGTCAGAGCCATGCGCATCGTCCCCGCTGGGCCAATGTCAATCTCCGCCGGTTCCACCGGGCCTGGAGGTGGAACACTTCCCGTGGCCAAAGGAGAGGAAATGGTAGGAGGTATGCTGGGCGAGATGGAGGCCGTGGGACTGGGCCAAAGTGAGCGCAGCCAGGGTGGCAGCCATTGGCAGGAGGGTAAAACTACCAACAGGAGCAGGGGTAGAATCAAGATCAATCTCCGCATGGGCCCATCATACCAATAGTTTGAGTTTCCGCTTATTGTAACCTACAATAGGGCTGTGAACGAATTCGCAGTAGTGGTGGACAGTGTAGCGGATTTGCCTGAGGAACTGGTGGAACGGTTCGGATTGACATTGGTTCCCTTTCCGGTGATGTTTGGTGGTAAGTCCTTTCTCGATAAAATCGACCTCTCCCCCAAGAAATTCTTCCAATTTCTTCGCAGCGATAGCACGGTCCCCAGCACCTCCGCCCCACCTCCCGGCACCTATTTGGAGATATTTCGCCGTTTGCTCGTACATGGGAAATCGATTTTGGCTTGCACGGTCGCCGCCCGGCAAAGCGCTGCCTACCAATCGGCCATGATCGCTAAATCCATGGTTCCGGAGGGTGAGATCGAGATCATTGACTCCAAGAGCGTGTCGATGGGGCTGGGTTTCGTGGCCATGGAGGCGGCGAATGCGGTGCGAGAACGAAACCTGAAGGAGGAAATCCTGGGCCGCGTTCAACGCGTGGTCAGCCGAATCCAGATCCTGGCGATGCTGCCCGACTTGAAATATGCGGAGAGAAACGGTCGTATCTCCAGTGCAGTGGCTCGAGTGGTGAATTTCCTCAACATCAAACCGATCATACGCATCCGTCAAGGTGTGATTGAATTGGCTAGTAAGGCATCCAGTTATCGAACAGCGATGGAAAAAATAATCCATAAAATCCGTTCTGTCGTGGGAGAACAACGATGCCGGCTGTCTGTGATCCACGCCGATGTGGAAGATGAAGCTCTAGCGCTCCGAACCCGATTGGTCCGTGAATTTGCTTTCGTGGAGGACATCCCCATCTCCGAAGTGGGACCGGCGCTTGGTTCTCATTCCGGCCCAGGCGCAATTGCGGTGGCGTTTTACCCAATCGAATCCTCACTCTGATCCTCCCCTTGTCGCTTCCCCAATCCACCGAACCTTCTTCCCACGGCTCCGACGCAACGGAATCAGGGTTAGGATTCCTCCAACGAATATTCCGTTCGCTGGGTGGGCGTAACTACCGCCTCTATTGGACCGGACAATCAATCTCTCTGATCGGAACCTGGATGCAGGCCACTGCGCAGGGTTGGTTAATCCTGCAATTGACGAATTCTGCCTTCTATCTGGGTCTGGTTTCCGCCTTGGGAACGCTGCCAGTGTTGCTTCTGTCCTTGTTTGGTGGCGCAGTGGCCGACCGCATTCCCAAGCGCAAGCTGCTGTTCGTCACATAAACCGTATTGGCCTTGCAGGCTGTCACATTAGGGATCCTGGCTTGGACGGGTGTCGTGCAAGTTTGGCATGTGATTGTGCTGGCTTTTCTCCTAGGCACGATGAACGCCTTCGATACACCCACTCGCCAGTCTTTCATCATCGAACTGGTGGGAAAAAACCAACTATTGAACGCGATCGGGCTGAATTCAATCAGCTTTAATCTTGCCCGCATCCTGGGTCCGGCCATCGCCGGGATCCTGATCGCATGGACCGGTGTCGCCGGATGTTTTCTGATCAACGGGGTTCAGTTATTGCGCAACGATCCTTGCCCTGCTGTTGATGCGAATCCCGTCTCGATTGCCTGCACCGTCCCAGACAAATCTTTTAGACAGCGTCCGCCAGGGCATTCGCTATGTCTGGCGAGAACCTGATGTCCGTTCCTTGTTGCTGATTGTGATGACGACCTCCATTTTCGCAGTCTCATACCTGCCCTTGCTACCCCTATTCGCCCGCGACATCCTGCAAACGGGTGCAGCGGGATATGGCGGTTTGATGTCCGCCGTGGGGATTGGCGCATTAGTTGGTGCTTCAAGCATTGCCATGCAGGGTTCCGGTCGCAAGAAAGGCTTTTTCATATTTTTGGGGAACCTGCTTTTCTCTCTGGCTTTGATTGGCTTCTCGCTATCGCGCTGGTACTGGCTTAGTCTATTGCTCTTGCCCATTGCGGGGTGGGCCATGATCACGCAAAACGTCACGGTAAACACTCTACTGCAAACCGCCGCACCGGACCATTTGCGCGGTCGGGTGATGAGTTTCTATACGTTTACATTTATGGGCATGACGCCCTTTGGAAATTTTCTCGCCGGCAGCATAGCCCAATTGCTCGGTGCGCCCCTGGCAGTGATGATTGGGGCTTTTCTCAATGGACTTGATTGTAGCTGCCATTAGTTGGCGCCGTCCGCAGCTGTGTAGGCTAGCCTAGGAGGATTTTACCCGGTCGGTTCGCTATGAGTCCCCATCCCAGTTGGTAGATCAGAGGTCCAGAATCGGACTCGATCCTTTCCTTCTTTTTTAGCTTGATAAAGCGTCCAATCCACCCGAGCTAACCAGGCTTCAGTGGTTTCGTTCGGAGTATATTGAGCCACACCAATTGAGACGGTAAAGGATAGCGCTTCTTGGATCAGTTGACGCAGTCGCTCCGCGAAACGAACAGCCCCTTCTAAAGTAGTTTCCGGAATGAGAACGATGAATTCCTCCCCACCAAAGCGGTAAGACAAATCCACATCTCGCACGTTCGATTTGATCAAAGCTGATAGGCGCACCAAACCCTCATCACCGGCTAAGTGCCCGTGTTCGTCGTTGAATCGCTTGAAGCCGTCAATATCGATCATCATCAAGGAGAGCGGGTGAAGGAACCGACGAGATCGTTGGATTTCCCGTTCCATCTGTTGGTACATCGTACGCCGGTTGAACAAACCCGTTAGAGAATCGGTGATGGCTAATTCCTGGGTTCGTTCGTAGAGCATGGAGTTGTATAGAGCCAAGGAGATCTGGTCTGCTAGACTTTGGATCAGAGCTTGGCGGTTCTCATCAAAGAATCCAGAGATTGTAGTTTCCAGATCCAGGACACCGATCACCCGGCTTTCGGCTTTCAGTGGTAATGCCATCTCGCTTTTGGCATCGGGTACGCCACGGATGTAGTCCGGGTCTGTATTGACATCCTGTATAAGTTGCACGATCCCGGTGCGGGCCGTGCGTCCCGTTACGCCGCGGTCAAGCGGTATGCGCAGTCCGTAAACCTTGGCACTGTATCCGCGATGCGCCCGTAATACTAAATGGTCTCCAGATTCTCCCATTAGCAGGATGGCGGCATTCGCTACCCCTGCCACTTCGGTGAGGGAATCCAAAATCTGCTGAAACGTCTGGTCCAACTCCAATTGTGATCCGATGGCAGTAGCAGCACGCAAGAGCAACGAGAGATCCTCCGTCCGCCGGACGAGCTCTTGTCGCAGAATATACAAGGCCAGCAGGGAGACACTGAGACTCATCAGTGGTTCGAGTCTCTGTTTCGGGGGCCGTTCCGCTTGGGCTGGGAGGAAAAACAGGATATAACCCGGTTGCCATTGGCGAAACAGCAAAGGCAGGACTAGTACGGGACCGGGAACTTCCATACTGACAACTCTTTGCCAATCCGCGCTTGGAATCCAGTCCCCGTGTCGTTGAACGAGGGAACAGAGAGTTTGCTCGGCTATCTGTCGGGGAATCAGGGAGACTGGCAAGTGGGGGGCTGGCAAGGGGAGCAGCATCCCACTACCGGAACGCATCAGCAATAAGCAGAGATCCGTACCCAGCAGATGGTGCGACTGGGCAATCACCTCCTGATAGATGAAATGATGTTCCCGCAAGTTCTCCCAAAGCGGGTGAGGGAAGAAAAGCGGGGAAGCGTGGGTTTTCATGCTCGACTCCTCGGCAGGCTAAATGTAACGTTAGTTCCCTTCCCTGGCTCGGAAAGGATGGCGATATGTCCTCCTTGCATTTCCACCAGAGCCTTGGAAAGATATAGTCCCATACCGGTTCCGGAAGTATTGCGAATAAGGCGGGAAGAGCTTCGGAAGAAACGGTCAAAGATGTGTGGCACATCGGCTCTTGGAATGCCTGGCCCATTGTCCAGCACAGCGATTTGCACATCATCGGCTTCTTCCGTGCAACCAACAAGGATCTGGCCGTTGACGGGGGAAAACCGGATCGCATTGGAAAGTAGGTTGATCATTACAATGCGTGTCTTTTCCCGGTCGAAATATAAGTCTGTCGGCCCTTCGCTGATATCCAGAACGATGTCGATTCCTTTGAGCGCAGCCTCCGGCAGCAAATGTTCCCGCACTTCCACGAGCAGGACCTTCAAGTTTTCCTGTTGCGCATTGACATCCGACGCGCCGGAGGAGATTTTCGAAGTTTCCAGCAAATTGGCTACCAGCCGATCCAGTCGTTCGGATGAACGCTGAAGCACAGGGTAATAACGCAAAAATACCCCTGCTCGTTCCTGCTCCGGATTCCGCGCAGCCATTTCTAAAACGGCTGAGATGGTGGCTAAAGGGGTTTTCAATTCGTGAGAAACGGAGTAGAGAAAATCCTCCCGAATGGATTCCAATTGTCGGATTTGCTCAATGTCCTGCTCCAATCGCTCCCTTGCCATCAGCTGATCCTGGTAGAGACGCGCATTTTCCGTCGCTACGGCGATTTGTGAAGTCAACGAAGAAGCCAGGAGGTATTCCTGTTCTCCAAACTGATTCAAACCCAATTTGGAAAGGGTGAGAGCACCCAGAATCCGCTCTCCAATCAATAAGGGAAGGCAAATCATCGATTCATCGACAAAAGGGGTTCCTTCTAAATGCTTCGCCCGAGGATCGTGTTCTGCGTCTCCGGTGATCACGCCCTGTCCGGTAGCGGCAACCCAACCGGTGATGCCTTCCCCGAGGTGCAGGGTAAGTTTGGAAAGCAGTTCCTCATCGCTGATGGAATAATGTCCCGGCTCATAAAGGATAATTTCCGGACGCAATGTCGCCTGGTCCGGTTCCAATTGGTACAAGCGCACACTGTGTGAGCCGATGGAGGAACGAGTTTCTTCCAATACGCGTTTGAGAGTTTGACGAAGATCGACCTCGCCACCGGCAATGGCCACACCCGTACGGCTGACCAACGCTAACATTTCTAATTGGATCTTGGCATTGGTATACAACCGGGCGTTTTCCATCGCCGCGGATAATGGATAGACTAGGTCTTCAATCTCTTCCCGCGCCCATGAAACCGGCGGGTTTCGATAGGCCATCAAGCACAATCCTCGAAAATCCCCTTTACTGATCAGGGGGATGGCACAATAGGCATCCATGTATTTATCGCGCAACCATTGTTCTTCCGCATATGCAGGAGAGGAAGCGATCCGATCGCAGAAAGAAATTGTCCCGTTGATGGCTATTTCCTCTGCCAAAGATCTATTGAAGGGAAAGGCTACAGCAGGATCTTCCTGCGTGGCCAGCGATCGCAGATTGTTGCTCTGTCGATCGTAGAAGAGAAATCCAGCCCAATCGAAACAGAGCCGGGGAACTGCAACGCGCAGGAAGGTTCGCAAGACTTCCTCTGCATCCAACGATAGAGAGAGAGCTTGGTACAGTTCTCGCTGAAAAGCAATTCGCTCCGTTTTTCGCTGCTCTTCGAGGAAGACTTGCGCATTCTCGATTGCCACCGTCGCTTGGGAGGCGAGGGCTTCCACCAAGGCCAGGTCCCTCGCGTTAAACTGGTGAAGGCCCAGACGGGACAGAGTAATCACACCTTTGGTTTCTTCTTTCAACTTCAGCGGAACGACCAACAAAGACTCCTCCACATGCAAGGTACCGGGAATGTGTACTACCCGGGGATCGTTTTCGGCATCTCCGGCAATCACAGGTTGACCTGTGGTTGCCACCCATCCGGATAAACCCTCGCCTACTGTGACGACCATCGTTTCGACAATTCGCTCCAAATCCTCGTCCGGATAGACCCCGGGATCGTATTGCACGGCCTGCACCCGCATCGTCTTTTTTCCTTCGTCCAACAGGAAGATCGTCACACCATGGCAAGGGATCAATCGCTTTACCGAGGAAACGATGTCACGCATCGTGCTAGGCAGGTCCAAACCCAGGGCGATTTGAGATGCGGTCTCACCCAGCAGTTGGATTTCTTTGGCGCGAGAAGCAAGCTCGTGCTCCAGTTGGATGGAGATTTCTCGTTCTCGCGTCCAATTCGTTCCCCAGATTTTGATCAATCCGGCTCGCTGTTTTTGCTCCGAGTCCGCCCATGAAATTGTCCATCGTACATCCCGGACTCCACCCTGGATAGGCATCAACGAGGCTTCGGTTCCAACCAAGGCTTGTTCGTCCAATGCTGAAAGCAATTGGGTCCAGTGGTCAGAGTTTGCCAAACCCAGCCATTGCCAGACAGGTATTTGGATTAAGGTGGAGGGGGAAGCGGAAACCAGGTCACTAAAAGCTTGGTTGGCGAAAAGCAGGTCCCCGCTGATCTGACAAAGGCAAAACGGGGTGGGAGCGTGACAGAGAAGATCCAATAAAGCGGACTCCTGATTCCAAATGGAAGCGGATTCCTTCTCAATCATTTTTCTAACTATAACAGAAAAATTGCGACTGAAAGGGAAACGCCGGAGTTCACCCTTGGGAACTCCGGCGTTGGTTCTAGATCCAGGTCCTATAAAATGATTCGGGCGTCCACCACGATCATGCCCTTTTCATAGAGCAAAACGGGATTGGCGTCCAATTCTTTGATTTCGGGAAAATCGATGGTCAATTGGGAAAAGCGCGACAGTGCATCGGCCAGTGCTTCCTGGTCGCGAGGCTTTTCTCCGCGGGCACCTTTGATAATGGGGTAGGCGTTGATTTCCATGACCATTGACTTGGCTTCGGCCACAGAGATTGGGGCAATCCGGAACGTAACGTCTTTGAGCACCTCCACGAAAATTCCGCCTAACCCGAACATGATCGTTTGCTGAAATGCAGCATCTTTAATGGCGCCGAAGATGACCTCGGTGCCGCCCTTGGGTGCCATTTCTTGCACAAGGATTCCCGCGATCTTCGCCTCGGCTTTGTAGACTTTCGCATTGGCTAGAATCTCCGTGAAGGCTGTCCGTATTTCCTCTGGGTTGCTGATGCCGACCTTCACGCCTTTGGCGTCGGTTTTATGCAGAATGTCCGGTGAAGCAATCTTCAAAACCACGGGGTAGCCTAGCTTTTCAGCGGCTTGCACGGCTTCCTCCTGGTCACCGGCAAGGATGCTTTCAGCCAAGGGTAGACCGTAGGCACGGAATACGGCGGCAGCTTCGATCTCCATCAGGGCATTGCGTCCCTCCGATTTGACCGTATCCAGCACAGAGCGGACTTTGGCCTTGTCTACATCGGTATAGGATGAGAAGGCCGCCGCTTCCTTGCGCTCCAGATACCGTCCATACTCGCGCAAAGCGCCTAGCGCACTCATGGCTTCGGCTGGGTCGAAGTAGCAAGGCACACCCTTCAACTTCAACCATTCTCCAGCCTTCAGACAACGCTCTCCTCCAATCAGAGATACGACAACTGGTTTGGTCGCTCCACCATCTTGATAAGCCTGGTAGATTCCTTCCGCAATGTCCTGCGGATCTGTCACTGCAGTCTCACAATAGAGAATGGCTGCTCCATCAGCCCAGGGGTGCTTCAATGCATCCAGGCAGGCACCGCTGTAATGAGGTCGCGCGGCCATCCCGGTCATATCCACCGGATTGCGCGGGCTGCCGAAGTCTGGCATCCACTTCCGGAAGGCGTCTTTCAGTTCCTGGGGTGGATCGGTCAGCGGAACACCGTAGCGTTCGGCTGCATCGGTTGCCAGCACCCCGGCGCCACCTCCGTTGGTGATCACTACCACACGATCCCCCATCAGCGGCTTCATCATCGACAATGCGATCGATCGAACGAACAAGTCATCCAGATCCCGGGCACTGTTTACGCCAAACTGCTTAAAGGCAGCGCCGTAAACTTGGCTGGAACCGGCCAGGGATCCCGTATGAGAAGCAGTGGCGAGTTCACCGCGCTGAGAAACCCCAGCCTTGATGGCGATAATCGGCTTTTGCGAACTCTTCACGGATTCCAGGAATTTGCGCCCGTCCTTTAGGCCCTCCACGTAAAGAGAAATGGCTGTGGTATAGGTATCTTGGTTTAGAGCATCGATAAAATCCGCCATATCCAAATCAGCCATATTGCCGATAGAGATCATGTGCGAGATGCCGATTTTATTGATCCAGGTCATTCCGTCCAACGCGATCAATAAAGCGCCGCTCTGGGAAACCAGGGCAATCGAACCGGGATAGGGCAGGTAGGGAGCGAAGGACGCGTTCGCTTTCGCTGGGTTGTTCAGGATACCGACGATGTTGGGACCGACTAAACCCATCCGGTGACGGCGAGCGGTATCCACCAGTTGCTCTTCCAAATCCCGTCGGCCCACCTCACTGAAACCGGAGGTGATCACCGCCACCACCTTGGTGCCGGCCAGGCCGGCATCCTCGGTTGCAGCGATCGCATGTTGAGCGGGTACCGTTAGTATAGCCAGATCAATCGGAGCCCCGATCTCAGTGGCCGCCTTGTAGCACTTTAGGCCGAGGATCTCGCCAGCGTTGGGATTCACCGGATAGATCTTTCCGGCGAACTCGGAATCAAGCAACCCCTTGACCACCATGTAGCCGATGGAACCTTCTTTGCGCGATGCGCCGATCACAGCAATGGACTGGGGTTCAAACAATGCTTTTAAATCCATAGATTCTCCCTAACCCTTTCAATGAGGATTGGACCAATTGACCCCATATTATAATCAAGTCCGTCCATTTGTGGAACTGCTCGGATTCTCTTGCAGTTCAATTCCGCTTCGGCGAGAATGGGATCAGGATTTCATCGATGAAATTTAATGCCAAAAAAATAGCCCTGATCGCAGTGTTAACAGCTGTCACCTTCCTCGCTACGCTTGTGCATGTGCCTACTGGAGCTTCCAGCTATTTTAACCTGAGTGAAGCCGTGGTCTACGCCAGCGCTTTGCTCTTCGGTTGGTTGGTCGGGGGATTGGCTGGTGGATTGGGTGCGGCTCTGGCTGACATCCTATTGGGATTCGCCCTGCCCTGGGCGCCGATCAGCTTCCTCGTGAAGGGACTAGAGGGCTTCATCGTAGGATCTTTAGCCCGCCTCCCTTGGAAACACCGACTGCTGGGTGATGTCGTATCCATCCTAGCCGCGTTCCCGATTATGGTAGGAGGCTACGTGCTATCCGCAGGTTTGATCTATGGTTGGCCGGCAGCTTACGTGGAATTTGTGACCGACTTAGTTCAGTGTGCAACGGGGCTGGCCATTGCTCTTCCGATGGTGTATGGATTGCGCCGGGCCCGCAGTGCGCAGTCCTGGTGAGGAGAACAATGGACAAAAATCCTTTTAAAGATGTGGGCAACAATTGGATGTTCCTACTTCATCCTGCTCTCACAACGCTGCTGACCGCTTGCTTCGAGAAAAGGGAAACGATTACACCTGTAGCTTGGCTAATGCCCCTGTCTGGCCAGCCCCCGCTGCTGACGATGGCTTTAAAACCTACCCGTTTTTCCTATAGGCTGCTCAAGGGAGCGGGCCAGTTCGCCCTAAACTTGCCCTTCTTCGCAGATGCCGAAAAAGTATGGGAATGCGGCACCACAAGTGGCGAAGATACGGACAAATTCCAGCGTACGGGCTATACCCGAATTTCGGCTGAGGTCGTGAATGCGCCTTTAATCGGGGAAAGCGCTGGCTTCTTGGAATGCAAATTGTTTGACGACCGACCGTATGGTGATCACCGCTTGATTGTGGGGGAAGTACTGCGGGCTGTCGTGCGCGAGGACTTATTCACCGATTCTTTCCGCCATTATCCAGCCCTTCTACACATCCACAAGAACCTGTTCCTCCCGCCCGATTGGGGGCGGATGAACATCTGCCGAGAAAAAATCAAGCAAGTCAAATAATTGCGGCCCATCTACTTCACTTCAAACGGTCCCAACCGTTTCAGCTTGTTTCAGCGCCGCGTTTCCCCGATCGGCAGTACCGTCCGGCCTTTCACTTCATTCAATACTTCCGCCATGGCCAGATAGATCGCCGATAGACCGCAGAGAATCCCTTCATAGCCGGCAATCCTACCGATCAGAGCAAACCCACTCCAATCCCGGATTGCCAAGAGGAAGAAGAGGATCGTCAGGCTGAGGAATACAATCTGGATGGCGCGGTTCCGGCGGAATGTGCCAAACCACATAAAGAGGGTGAACAATCCCCAGAGGAATAGGTACCATCCCATGAATGCCTCCGGCGTCTTGTCACCATTGGGGATGCCCATTCCGGGAATCATCCAGATCGCGACCAGTGTAAGCCAGAACAAGCCGTAGGATGTGAATGCAGTCATGCCGAACGTGTTGCCTTTTCGAAATTCCATGATACCGGCGATGATCTGGGCGATTCCACCGTAAAAAATCCCCATGGTCAAAATCACGGCGCTGACTGGAAAGAATCCGGCATTGTGAATGTTTAGAAGGACCGTTGTCAGACCGAAACCCAACAGTCCTAAGGGTGCTGGATTGGCAAGCTTGTTCTCCATGCCCGATGCCTCCGTCCGATTTAAGGTTTCAATCGGAGAATCATGATCGCTCGAAATAAGAACCATAATAGTTCATTTTCTCCCGAACATACGTATCAATCGATTATTTACGTTACTGTCAACCTTTAATCGAGCCATCTCTCATAGCTCTCTTCTCATTTGGTCACAAATCCTTAGCTGATCCCCTGCAGACCGGTCGGAGGCTGCAGGACTGGAGCTAGAGCAGCTATTACCGATGGATACAGGCGTTGGGAAGGCCGAGAGGAACGGGAAGCTCCGCGAGACCGCGGAGAGGCTCCCTTATTGCCAGCAGGAAGTAGGTCGGCACACCGGCCTGCACTAGACGATGATCAACCGGAGGCTGAAGAATCGGTAGCATTCAAGACCTGAACATCCCACTCCAAATTTCAAGTCATTTTCAGAATAATTGTCTCCTGTTCCTTCCGCATTTCATACCGTCGATTGTCTCGAGCCATTGACCAGATCACTCTCACCAGATGCCTTCCCAGCGAGCGGATCGCTTGATTGTGTTTTTTCCCTTCCGCTCGTTTCTTGGCATAGTACCGCTGGGATTCTGC
>Ga0315289_10000549_pt1 | contig 57789 bp, 60 predicted proteins | sample YL17G11_40_MG_FD_203452 | JGI IMG/M metagenome (GOLD analysis project Ga0315289, IMG submission 203452) | Sediment microbial communities from Yellowstone Lake, YNP, Wyoming, USA - YL17G11_40 | ecosystem: Environmental > Aquatic > Freshwater > Lake > Sediment | place: USA: Wyoming | collected...
CTTGGGAGATCCTATTTACTCAAAGATGAAAACAAAGAGAGAAATAGGAAGTCAGCTTACTTCATAGTACCTCTAAACAGAGGGAAGGGAGTAGACCTCAATGCTTGATAAAAATTATGTGCTTGGTTGAAGTTCAAAACAGGAAAGAAATATTTGAAAAGATAATTCCTTTCTTCAATGAGAATTCACCAAAAATCCAAAGCAGAAAAAAAGACTTTGAATTGTTTAGGCAGATTGCAGGATTATTGAAAAAAGATTCTGTTGATTTGCAGAAAATTCAAGGCTTAAAAAAACAAATGCATTGGGGGCTCGCCGCATACGGGAAATCCGTCAGTGCGGTGGGGATTCCAAGTAGCTCAAAAGAGTGAAAAAGGAAATGCCCGTCAAACCAACCGAACTTTGCATTGGTGAGGCTTTTCGGAGACGAGCCTTTGTAAGGTGAGGTAGGTTAAGTCGTCACAAGGTCACTGTAGGGGAACCTGCAGTGGGATCACCTCCTAAAAAATTTATAAAAAATTTATGGAAAAAGCGCGAATGGCTTGACATACTTTTATGTTTAATTTGGCCTAGGAAAAAGATTAAAAAGCAGAAAGGCGGGGGCTTATTACGACTGATTCAGTCGGGGCCCGTAGTCTAATGGCAGAACACATCGTTTGCAAGCAGAAGAACCAAGTTTCTTCCGCACCATCTCCTTGATGGAAAAACAAAAAACGATGATATCCGAGTTCGATTCTCGGCGGGTCCATAAAGAAGAACCTACGGTTCTTCCTTTACTATCTCCCTAGAGAAAGTATGAAACCTTCCCGGAATATGGAATTCTGGATTAAATTCACATCATGTTCACAAACTCAAAAGGTTTGGGAAAAGCGAATGAACTTAGAAAACAAAGTTTTCTAAGGGAGCTGAGAAATACTCAATGAAGCGATAAATCCCACAGCACGTCTTAGATATCTTTAGATATCTAGGTCTTACAGGCTGTTGGACGGATAGCTTGGCTTAGAATGTGATGAAGGACGTGGCAAGCTGCGATAAGCCTGGGCGAGCTGCATGCAAGCCTTGAACCCAGGATCTCCGAATCTGTAAACAGATTTATGCCGAAAGGCAAACATACGCTGGGAATTGAAACATCTTAGTACCGGCAGGAAAAGAAAACAAATAGTGATACCCTTAATAGCAGCGAGCGAAAAGGGCAAAGGGCAAACCGAATCCTTGCTCAAAAGAGTGGAGGAGATGTGGTGAAGATGTAGTCCTCCCTGTCAAGTCAAAGTCTTATGGAAAGAAGCGCCTTAGAGGGTGATAGCCCCGTAGATGAAGACAGGAAGACAATTCTTCAAGAGAGTAGCATTTCTCGGATTGGAAGTGCGAATATAGCAGAATTAACTGCTAACCCTAAATATTATTCTAAGTCCGATAGCAAACTTAGTACCGCGAGGGAAAGCTGAAAAGTACTTTTGGTAGAGGGTGAAAAGACTTGAAATCCAACAGCTACAAAGGTGTTACGGCCACTTATTATCTTCGGATAGTAGGAGTCGTAACGTATGTTTCGAAGAACAGGCCAGGGAGTTTATTTATGTGGCGAGGTTAAGCTTTGCGAAGCCATAGCGAAAGCGAGTCTGAAAGGGCGCGAGTCACATGGATAAGACCCGAAGCCGGGTGATCTATTCCTTAGCAGGATGAAGCCCCCCGAAAGGGGGGTGGAGGTCCGAACTAGTGTTGGGTACATCCACTTAGATGACTTGGGAATAGGGGTGAAAAGCCACTCTAACACGGCGATGGCTGGTTCCTGCCGAAATATGCCTTAGTATAGTCTTGTCTTATTTGTCTGCGGGGTAAAGTACGAATAGAATTTGCAGAGTCTTTTGACTACGGGATTCTTTTCAACTCTGAACCTGTATACTGTTATAGACAAGAATCAGCGACAGTGCGTAAGGTGCCGTCGCGAAACCCGGAAAAGGGAGCCTGTAGTTAAGGTCCCTAAATTTATGCTAAGTGTGTCAAAGATGGTCTTGAACCTGAGACAGTAGGGATGTAGGCTTAGAAGCAGCCACCATTCAAAGAAAGCGTAACAGCTCACCTATCGAGGTTCGAGGCGTCGAAAATGGACGGGGCTAAGCATAATACCGATACTACAGACCTGCTCGTTAGAGCAGTGTGGTAGGCAGGCGTCTTTTCTGCTGCGAAGCATTTTCGAAAGAAGGTGTGGAGCGGAAAGGAATGCAAATCCTGGTGGAAGTAAGATCATATTTCCCTGAGAACGGGAAACGTCTGAAGGGCGCGGTTTCCTCGGCAATACAAATTAACCGAGGGTTAGTCGGTGCCTAAGTCTTACCTTAATCGAGTAAGATGAAAGGACAGCAGGTTAATATTCCTGCACTTGTTAGTTTCGTTTAGTGCACGGACTGCTTTGAGATAGGCATATCTGTGAAAGCAGACTGATTGGAAAAATATGTGGAGTATAATGCAAAGATACATATGAATCCACTCGGCGAAAGTTTGCTGACTCTTAGAGTCCATGAAAAATCTGTGCATAGAAATTAGCAAGCCGTACCAAGATCCAACACAGGTGCCCTAGCTGAGAAGGCTAAGACGTGCAAGGATAAACTGGTTAAGGGAACTCGGCAATCTAGCTCTGTGGCTTAGGTATAAGGAGTGTCTACACTTGTTTCTGAATTAAAAGATGCATGTGTAGATCTCAGTAACAAGGACCGCCCGACTGTTTACCAAAAACGCAGCCAAGTGCTGAGCCGAAAGGCTATGTATACTTGGTGAAACCTGCCCAGCGACGGTGTCTGAAACTTCCTTTCAAGGGAGCGAACGCCCGTCTAGCGGCGGACCTAACTCTGAGGTTCTTAAGGTTGAACAGAAAACTGAACTGCCTTACGGCCTACTTAATTAAAGTAGGACGCTCCGAATCAAGAGTTAAAAGGTAAACAAAAAAGGAGAAAATCTAGCTATATGCTGGAACGTCTCAAAGAAGCTTTGTAGGCGATTATTATTGCGAAATAATAATGAACCCTAAAAATCAAAGTGGAGAGATAATCAGCAGGGAAGATTTCTCTTAAAAGAGAAAAACCCTCAGAGACAATACGCTAGACACAAGATAAATTAAGGAAAATATACAAAGAAAACCTTGGTTGTCTTTGTGAAGATATTGCCCGATCTTTATTGCGAAATAAAGTCCTCAAAATGTCAAGAACCGTGGACTAAAGTCCACGGCGTGAAACGCCGTGTGGTTCTTGAATATGTCAGAATTCTTTGAATTCTGAGCACTATCAGGAATAGAAATTCCTGAAGCTGTCAGAAATCCAACGCAACTCAAAGTTAAAACAATGAGGGTTCAGGATTTCTGAAGTCTAAAGATTTTGATGGCACAGAAGACTAAAAGTTTTCCGTGTAACATAAATGAGCGTAATACCTTGTCGTCTGAATGGCGACTTGCATGAATGGTTCAACGAGGTGGTCGCTGTCCCTAACCGGAACCTTCTGAATTCGTTATCCATTGAAAATGATGGATACGCCTAGTGGGAAATGAAGACCTTGAGACCTTTACTGCAGCTTGTCGTTGTGGTTTTATAAAGGGTGCATAGTATAAGTAGGAGAATACGCGCAGCTTCGGCGAGGCGGCATGTCAACAGTGTAATACTACTTACTTTTTGTGAAATCACTTACTCGCAAGAGGACACCGACAGGTGGGCAGTTTGGCTGGGGCGGCACCCTGCAGAAAAGATATCTGTAGGGCCCAAAGACAAGCTCATCCGGCTTGGAAACCCGGAGTAGAGTGCGAGGGCAAAAGCTTGTCTAACTGCTTTCCGAAAAGCAAAGAAAGCAGAGCTGAAAGGCTGGCCTAGCGAACCAACAATGACTTTTAATGGGTCGTGTTGATGACAGAAAAGGTACCTCAAGGATAACAGGCTCGTCGCGCCCGATAGTCCATATTGACGGCGCGGTTTGGTACATCGCCGTCGGCTCTTCCTATCCTGGTTGTGCATAGGCAACCAAGGGTGCCGGAGTTCACGCATTAAAAGGGATCGTTAGCTGGGTTAACAACGTCGTGAGACAGTTGGCATAATATCTACTAGGCGCGTGGTTGAGTGAGTGGAATGAGCTTATAGTACGAGAGGAACTAGGCTCAGGTGCCTCTGGTGAGCGGTTCTTACGAGGATGCCGCGCAGCTACGCACTGTTTGGATAAGAGCTGAATGCATCTAAGCTCGAAGCCATCCGCAAGACGACTCAACGAAGGCCGTTATAGAAGATGACGTTGATAGAGTCGGGGTGTAAGCACTAAGACAACGAGGTGTTCAGCCCGCGACTACTAAAAGCCTCAATAAAAAGTGCTGTGGGATTTATCGCTCATGATTTGTTTATATTTCTAATCAAATAATTCTTTAGAAATTAAGGATAAGACGGGAGTATGAGAAAGCAAGTTTTTTAAGGTTAAAGAAGTAATAGAGATTAATAAAAAAATTTAAGGTGGAATATCAAGAACTAAAATGCAAGCAAATATAGGTGAGGATTTATTAAAACAATTAGTAGCCAGTTTTAAAGATATTAAATGTGGCAGAGTTAGAAGGGTTAAGTAAAGTTTTCTCCATTACTTTTAATTATTTTTAGGCATGAAAAACAAGGGTTTTTAAATGTTACTATAAAGGAGTAACAAAACGAAAGGTTTATATACTACCTATACCTGTGTATTTTAGGAGATAAAAAAGAAAATGAGCAAAGATGAACCAAGAACCAAATCAATAAGAGAAAAAGTTATTAGTGACTCTATGAGCCGAGTTAGAGCTAGGCTAGGAAGATGGCTTGATTTTAATCAAGGAAGAGCAGAATCAATGCCGGATGAATCAGATTCTCCAATAGAACGGGCTGCAGATAGAATCTATTTTATGCGAGTAAGACCCCAATATGCTTCGGGTGATTTCTCTGAATTGCCAGATGCTGAAATATGTTCATCTATGGAATTTCAAAGAGTGGTTGGTGGTTTGGTAATACAAGCCGAATTAGAGACGGCAGATAGAGAAAGTAGAGTTAAGACTATGTGTTTAAATTATAGCCTTAAATTTTAATTCTCACTTAGTATATTAATTTTTTTCTTATTTTTTTAGCAAGTTTTTTAAACCCTGATCATTATCCAAATAAATTATTAGAATAATGCAGTATTTTTCCGTCGTGATAATAGAAGTCTGTGTGTTTGTATTCTTCATCGCGCCAAGAATTAGCCAATAAAAAAGTTCCGTCATTAAATACCTGGACTTCAAAAAAATCAGGATTTGGGCTTTCTCTTGATGTATGCACAGGCCTTGGATTTCCCACTATTACATATTCTTCAATTGTTTTTCCTACTAAATCTCTCTGGGAAAATCTTTTTTTTATTCTTTCACCATAATCACGATGCCTTGCCAATGAAACTGCCAAAGAAATAAGAGTATCATTAAGTCTTATCCTTTTAGCTTTTTTAACCATTTCTAAGCAAGCCTGCCATTTTTTATTTCTTTCTGAATTTGCCGGGATATCTTGCAAAGAAATCGTTGTCTTTAAAACAGGAGCTTTTAATTTTGTTTTTGACATAATAAACAAAGGGATTAATAAAATATAAACTTATAGCATTGGCAAAAAGGGGTAAATTTTTAAACCCCCCTTGCTTGCCAATTATGGCAAGCAGGATAGCCAACTTCGGAGACCAAGTGTTTCGATACACAAGCTTTAATGAATAAAAGCTGGTTCTGAGGAAGGTCCGCACACCTTCGCAATGTCAAAAACTGAGAGTTTTTGAGCACTCTCAGAATTCCTTCTAGGAATTCTGAAGATATCAATTTGTGAAACTATCGAAAGATAGAATCATCCTCTGAAAAGAGGACTGCCGTGAGGCAGAGCTCCACAACAGAAACGACACAGCCTTTGTCGAGTAATGAACCTTGTGGGAAACTGCGAAACAAAGGATTTGATGAAACGAGTGCCTTGATTGGTGCAACTCCTTTAACCGGAGGCTTAGTCGGATGTTGGCATGTTCCTTCGCTTCGGCGGGAACAACAGAATGTGGCCTATTTCCTGCTTGCCTTTTTATTTTTTGATGAAAAATAGCAGGAAATAGATGATATTTTTGAATTAATGCAGAATAATTTTGATAATAAAGAAGTCATTGTTTTGCTATAAAGTTGAAGCAAGCAGAAGAAGGCCTTTTTTATTTGAACTTGGTGTTTTGTTATTAATTCTATGAGCCATAAAAAGGCTTAAAAACATTAATGCCGAAAGAATTGTATGGCAGTCTTCCCTGACACTATGGGGATTTAGTTAACTCTAAACCATAACAGTAGCTCAGTGGGAGAGCACACGGCTGAAGACCGTGCCGTCGGGAGTTCGATCCTCCCCTGCCCCATTTCATTCTCCGCATCGAGGAGCACCGCAATGAAAGTGAGGATGCCCGCAGGAAGAGAGAATGAAATTAGTTTTTCTCCGTAGCAAGAAAAGGTTTATAAAATAAAACTTCTTGTATAAGACAAGAAAAAGAGGCGAAAATGATTGAGAAATTTTGCAAATGGCATGAAAGCAAGGCGAATGTTTTTCTTCATATTGTAGCTTTTGTCATACTTATTTATGGGCTTTGGGCGCATGACATACTATGGATAGTTATTGCAATTCTTGTTTTCTTATTGGGACATGCTATACAATATTTGACCAGCAAAAAAGCAAAACCTAAGGGGAAGAGAAGATGAAATCAAGGAAAGGCGCAGTAGAGATGAGCATGAGCACAATTGTTGTAATTGTGCTTGCTGTTTCAATGCTGATTTTAGGGATGATTTTTACAAGAAGCATTATGTGTTCTGGAATTATTATAAGTGAAGAGATAAGCTCAAATGTTCAAAACGAGATAAGAGGACTTTTTGGGGCAGACGATTTTGGGGTAAAATGCATGGGGGAGGGCGGAGAAGAGATTAAAATAGGGGATGGTGGAAGAAGAAAGATTACCTGTGTCATAAAAACAGAAGAAGGGGGAAAATATTCATTACAATTAAAGGAGATAAAAAGCCTTATCCCTACGGGCGCTTCAACAGATGTTGTTAAAGGATGGGTCATAGACAGCGGATTTGACGGGACTGCGGGTGTTGGCGATAATGATGTTTCAGTTGTGACTTTAAACATTCCAAGAAATACCCCAACAACTACATTAAAAATTACTATTGAGGAAACAAACCCTACCGGAACTAAAAAAACACATATTTCTGTTATTGATGTAAAACATGTTGGCGCATTTACTTCTACGATTTGTTAGAATCAAGCAATGAAATAATTTGAAGCAAGATAAAAATTAGAGTTAATGCGATTTGAGCTTTATGGCTTAATAGGCAATTGTTTCATAGAGCTAAAAAAGACTATTGTTTGTATGATTGATTAATTGTGTTCAAAAACAATTTTCATAAGGGCATTAATGAACAGCTGCAGTAAGGAGTTGGATTTTTAAATATGAACTTCTTTGTTAAAACATGCTAAAATTATATAATACGTTAACAAGGAAAAAAGAGGCATTTAAGCCAATCAAAGCTGGAGAGGTTAGAATATACTCGTGCGGACCCACGGTATATTGGTATCAGCATATTGGAAATCTTAGGACTTACATCTTCTCGGATATGCTAAAAAGAGTTCTAACTTATAATGGATTTAAAGTAAGGCATGTAATGAATGTCACTGATGTCGGGCATTTGACTTCTGATGCAGATGTTGGCGAGGATAAGATGGAAAAAGCGGCTGCAAAAGAGGGGAAGAAAGCACAAGATATTGCGAATTTTTATTTGAAGATTTTCAAAGAGGATTTTAAGAAACTAAATATAATCGAGCCTGAAATCTGGTGCAAAGCTACAGAGCACATAAAGGAACAGATAGAATTAATCAAAAAACTTGAGGCAAAAGGATACACTTACAGGACAAGTGATGGGATTTATTTTGATACATCCAAGTTTGAGGATTACGGCAAGCTTGCAAGACTAAAAAAAGAGGGGCTAAAGGCCGGAGCAAGAATAGAAATGGGTGAGAAAAAGCACAAGACGGATTTTGCATTATGGAAATTTTCTGAAAAGCCAGGAGTAAGACAGCAGGAATGGGACCCCAAAGAATTTGGGGCCGATTGGCCAATTGGATTTCCAGGATGGCATATAGAATGCAGTGCGATGTCAATGAAATATCTCGGAGAGCATTTTGATATTCATACAGGAGCAGAGGACCATATACAGATACATCATACAAATGAAATCGCACAATCAGAAGCTGCAACAGGCAAGAAATTTGTAAATTACTGGATGCATGCAAGATGGCTTCTCTATAAAGGAGAAAAAGTAAGCAAAAGCAAGGGAGGATTGTATACTATATCAGATTTACAGGAAAAAGAGTACAAGCCATTAGAATATAGATATATGTGCTTGTTAACGCATTATAGAAAACAGATGGATTTTAAATTAGAAAACTTGGACAGCGCGAAGGCAAGCTATGAAAGGCTGAAAAATATTATTTTAGAATTGAAATATGACGGCAAAATCAATCAAAAATATTTGAAAGAGTTTGAGAAAGCAATAAACAATGACTTAGATATGCCAAAAGCCCTGCAAGTAGTTTGGAAGCTTGTAAGGGATGAAAAAGCTTCTGGCAAAATAGAAACAATCGGGAAAATGGATGAAGTTCTTGGATTGAAACTGCTGGAAAAAGAAGAAATTAAAGTTCCTGCTGAAATTCTTGAGCTTGTTGAAGAACGCGAGAGGGCAAGAAAGGCGAAAGATTGGAAAAAAAGCGATGAGCTTAGAATGAAGATGAAGGAAAAAGGCTGGTGGGCTGATGATACAAACGAAGGGCCAAAGGTAAAAAAGCTAGAAAGTTAAAAAGATTTAAGCTGCCGGGCTTAGCCTGCTTAAATGCCTTCTAATTGCTTCTCTTTGAAAAATTGTAAGACCACGGTTTCTAATTTCATGATAAAGAGAATTAAACCTTGCCTCATATGTTTGAGTTTCAGGCACTCTGAAATAAAGGTTTATGCCCTGCCTTAAACCCTGTGAAACTCTTTCAGTTTGATGAGAAAAGTCCTGCATGCAAAAAAAATCAAAAGAGCATTTTAATAATCTTGTGATGTCAGAATCGCCTGTAACAACTGCTGTACTGCCTTTTCCGTAAGCAGTCAAAAAAAGGGCTGCAGCAACAACTTTTTCGTCTGTTCTTTTACAAGGATTACGATTTTTCTTAACCCTAAAAGTATTCTCAAGATAGCATACAAAATTCACAAATTGCAGGTATAAAATATTGTCATCAATATCTAACACTTTTCCTTTCATTTCTGAAATAAATCGCTTTATGCAACGCAGTTTTTTGCATATTTCTTCATAAGTGCCTTTTATGTCTGAAAATAATTCTGAACGCTGGTATTTCCTGACTCTCTCCCTGAATGTTTTTTGGCCAGAATTTAAAGCTCTTTTCAGCCCGTTTATTTGTGCAAGAGTCTCTGGCAGAATGTATGCATAATTGCAAGGCAAAACTGTATCTAAAACTTTCTCTGCACTTTTCTCTAAAAGCTGGGCATTAATATCATTATAAAACCCAAACGCAGAGTTGTCAAGCAAAACCCTTGTTTCTCTTTCAAGTATTTCCTGAAGCGTTAGCATGAATTATTGGCATTAAAAGGGTTTATAAGAATTTATATAATCAAAAGTATTTACTCAGCCTTCTGAAGCAAATTCTTCTGTAAAGCATTAATACAAAAATATTTGATGATAAATAAAAGGGTTATCTTCGCGAGCAGATGCAAAATCTTGTTTGTGGCAGTATTTTATTATCAATTCTCTGTGCTTTATAACCTCAGAAGGCTGGGCTATTGCAATAAAACAAAAAAGATTTAAAACCGCTAATGTTAAGCATATAATGGAAAAAAGGGCGAGTGTTTGGGATGTTCTTGCATGGGTTGTTCTTGCAGGGATTTTAATCTGGATAATATTAAAAGTTGCTGGAATAATCACAACACCAATTTTAATAGAATATGCTCCTTATTTTGGGGCAGTTTATCTTGCTGGATGGGCGATGCATAAATTAGAGGTCGCTGTAAATGATGTGCAAGAACTAAAAAAATTCAAAGATGCCACTATAAATGAAATTAATAAGATTAAAACAAATTGCAGAATAACCCACTTAAGCAGAAGGAATTAAGTCTGAAATATTTTATGATTTTTCAACAGCTTGCTTGAGGTCTTTTGATTTTTTGGAAAAGAATTTTATTGCCTCTGCAAGTTCCTTGTGGGTTTTTGCATATTCGTCAATTGCGATTTCTTTTTTGTATGCCTCGCATGCCTGGACTAATGCTTGGGCTCCTGCTTTTGTGCCTTGCGGATGAGCGTGAACTCCGGCACCCATTGTTGTGATAAAGTCAATATTTCCCATAACCTCAATAAACGGCTTTAACAAAGTGGGGTTCAAGCCGCCGGAAATGATTGGACAACATTTTTTTATTCCTCTCCAAGAATCATCTTCAAGAATAACATGATGCATTGAATCTTCATGGACAAGCCTAATAGCATCTTTATCTTTTTCAGGAATCTTTCCCCAGGATTGCTCAAAGAAATGCCCTTTTTCTTTAAAGCTTAAGATTTCACGAGCCGCTGTAACATCTTCTTTTGGACTGCCTGCCATTTTTCCGACACCCGCTGTTCCTGTATGTATTCCAGAGGCTCCTGCGAGCCTTGCAAATTTAGACAAGACTAATACTGAAAAGCCGATTGGATTTTCCTGCCTTGTAAATGCTCCGTGTCCTGCTCTATGAAAGTGTATGAATATATCTGGATATTTTCGCCTAAGAGTTTGGACTGCCATCCATCCTGCCATGATTCCGTCTATCAAAAAAGCATAACTTCCGGGCTCAAAGCCAGCATTTCTGATTATTTCACATCTCTTAATCATTGTATCAAAATCTGCTGCAGAAACATTAAATGAATGCACTTTTTTCTTTTCTGTTTCTTTTACTGCCTTGTCCATTGCTTTTTTTACATACTCTACCATTTTATCATAAGGGCAGAAATCCTGGTCTGCCTGGGGCTCGTCATTCTTAACAAAATCTCCGCCGCCTGACCAAAAGTCATAGCAAACTTCTGCATATTCTGCAGGCGTAAGCCCCATCTTTGGCTTTATGATTGTTCCAAGAATCGGCCGGTCATACACCTCAAGATATTTTCTCATATCATCAAGCGTATAACTTGGGCCGTCATACTGTTCTAACATTGCTGGCGGGAACCAGACATCAAGCAACTTAAGAGCTTTGATTTCTTTCATTCCAAGAACATTCCCTACAATGTAAGTTAATATATTCTGAATATTTCCATTTCTGTCAAAAAGCCTCCAAGGGAAAGCAATCCACGCCAAATTCTTTTTTAAGTCGAGCTGGTAGACAAGGGCGTTCATTTCTCTGGAAAAAGGGGTTTCTGTATTTACCTTGAAGTTTGTTCCTGTTGAAGACTCGGCTGCGACTTCGCTTGCTGCCTGCAGAATGTTTAAATCTCCGCCCGGAATTAAATGAAAAACTGCAAGAAGATACTCTCCGTTTTTGGGATTTTTCAAGCCAAAATTGACATAAGCTTTTTGCTTTTCGTTAAGTGACTTAAGTAACTGCTTGAGCGTTAGAGCCATTTTAAATTTCCTCTTTTTTCTCTTTTAGTTATTTTTATAAATGCCGGGGAGTATATAAATTTAATGAAAAAAGAGGGCAAGAGTGAATACAGAAAAGGGGTGTTCATTGTTATTTATAAGAAAGTTAATGGTAGGAGTGAGTATCTTGTTCTTGAAAGAAAGCTTCACTGGAAAGGCTGGGAGTTTCCTAAAGGGGGGCTGAAGATATGGGAAAGGGGCAAGGAAGAAAGGGCGGTTTTAAGGGAAGTGAAGGAAGAGGCAGGCGGTTGCAGGATTGTGGGTATAAAAAGGTTTGATGTTTCTGGAAAGTACAAGTACAGCAAAAAAATGTCTGAAAGGCCGTGGACAGGACAAACTTACAGGTTGTTTGCTGTCGAAGTCAAATGCGGCAGGCTAAGAATTGACAGAAAAGAGCATTCTTCTTATAAATGGCTTGGGTTTGAAAAAGCTTATAGAATGCTTACATGGCCAAATCAAAAGAAATGTTTGAAGATTGTGAACAAAAGTATGAGTAAAGAGGCTTAATTTAAAGTTAGTAAGAATACAGGATTAATAAAAATCTTTGCTAAAAGGGAGACTCTTAATAAAGGCATTTTATTGGGGGTGGGCATTTAATTTTATAATGCTTACTAAAACTAGCAAATAACTTAAAAAATAATAAAAATAAAAAATAGAAAAAAGCAAATTTAGGCTTCTACTTTTGGTTCTTCAGGTTTTTTTGCCATTTTTATTATGCCTCCTCAAATCTTATCTTATTTTGACTCTTTTTAAGTCTTTTGGTTGGCAAGGAGTAATTAAAAAGTGGTTAGAGAAAATAAAGCCCGATATACTCGCTGAGAAGCATAAAGTTCGGGTTAGTTGAAAAATAAGGCTATTTTTAAGTGATAAAGTTCGGATTAAATGTAATTATAAGGCAAGTGTTTTTAAATTTTTCACAATGCTTAAAAAGCAAGTTTTTGCGGGTTTTTGTATAAAAGTGGCCTGGCAGTTAGTTAAAGTTTGGTTTAGATAAAAATGAGGTTATTTAATGTATTAAAGTTCTGATTAATCACCTTCTAAAAGCCTTGTTGAGTTGCCGAGGGAGCCGTCTGAATCTGAATCAACAGGCGCAGATTTGCCAGCATATTTCATACTGTGGCCTGATTGAATTTCAATTAAGAGCAAGTCAAGCCTTACCTCTAGCTCATCCGATGTCCTGCATTCTGCAAGAAGAGTTCGCACCCTTCTTAACCCTCCAAGCCCGCCTTTGATGTCATTTTTATATGAATTCCATATTTTCCTTGCTCTTTCTGGGTCTTGGTAAGATGAAAAGTCCATTTCCATAATATTCTGCCTGAAAATGAGTTTATAAAAATTTAGGCAGGGTTCTATTGCCTAATGACTGATTGCTTAATTATTTGATGTTTTGCATTAATTATAAAAAGCAGGTTTTCTATATACTACTATGGACACTGAAAAAAATAAAAAATTCAGGCAGTTTTTTACCTCGTCTGGCAGGCTTGTGCTTTGCGGGAAAAGCGCTGAAAACAATGAGGAACTTGTAAAGCAGGCAGGGGCTGGTGAACTTGTTTTACATACAAAAGCTCCGGGAAGTCCATTTTGCAACATTAAAGAAGTTGAAAAGAAAGTCGGAAAAAAAGATATTTATGAAGCAGGGGTTTTCTGTGCCAAGTACAGCCAGAACTGGAAACACAACCATAAAGATGTAGAAATGCATGTTTTTTTAGGCAAGGATGTCCATAAAACAGAAGGCATGAAAACCGGGATGTTTGAGGTAAAAAAGCACAAGACATTGATAATTAAAAAACAAGACATAGAAAATTTTGAGGAGCAATTGGAAAAAGAGCAGGAAAAATGAGCAAAGGAATTGTAACATTTCAGATTGGAAAAGCAGGGTTTACAGAAGGACTTGTTGAAACATTAAAAAATGCATTTAAAGACAGGGAAAACATAAAGGTTGTTTTGCTAAAGTCTGCGGGGCATACCTGCGAGAAAACACAAGAAATCGCTGAAAAAATTGTTGACGGGCTTGGCAAGAATTATACTTACAGGATTGTTGGGTTTACGATAAACCTGAAAAAGTGGAGAAAATTACCTAAAGAAGTATAATTTTCAATACTTCAAAATCTGACGATTGTTGAAGTGGCGTAAGCCTATAAGATAATATTATCTGTAAGCTACTTTTTCTCCGTATCTTTCTATCTTTTCCACAGCAGTTTCTTGGCTGTCTCTTGGCACTTTTTCAGCGTCTAAAAGAACCAAATTTCCAGTAACTCTCATCTGGCTTAAAATTCCAGAATTAACCTTTGGAAATCTGTCTTTAGGAAGTATTGCTCTAACTACACTTTCGTACTGCTGGGGGTTTTGCCTTAAATAGCCAACTACCTGCTCAACCACTTGCCTGTTGGTTACGATTGTCAAAACAGGGTATTGTCCCTGCCTGCCAGCGCTGTCGAAAACATCTGCATTTATCACAAATTTCATAAAATATGCGTCTCTGCTGCCGCCATTTTTAACAAAATCACTAAGAGGCGGGCTTCTTTCAACCTCTTTCTTGAAAATCAAGCCTTTTCTTTCTATGCATTTTGCCGGCCCATAAGCTACAATATTAAGGCTGTTGAGTGGTGAGTGTCCCCTGGCTTCTAGGCCTCTAACCTCTTCTCTGCCGTATAGCAATGAGTCCTGAGAGCAGATTTTATAGAATTCCAACTTGCTCTCAGAAACATTATGAACTGCCCTTACATAATTATCAGACATAGAAAATCTATCGCCCAAACAAACATCATTAAGGTCTTTTGCCCTGCCAGAAGCCCATAAATACACTTCTAATGCAGACTCGCCCAATACCTTTCTTGCAATTTCTTCAAGCTCTGGGCTTTTTCTTTTTTCCATGTTTATTATAAAACTGGAAAGTATTTAAACCTTTCGGTTTGTTGTTTCTTTAGGGTAGTAACAAATGTATAAAGCCAAATCTTTATAAACCTCTTTTCATCAGGAGAATTAGGCTTGAAGCTATCAAGAACCTTGGTTCTTGAGTACTATCAAAAATGCATATAACAAAGAGCATTTTTGAAGTCTTATGAGCGGTTTAATGCTGCAAAGCATGGCCTGTTAAGTAGAATAAAACAGAATATAAAAAGGAATTAGGAGAACTGAAAAATGGGAGTGTATGATACTAAACCTGAAAAGTTTATAGAGATACTTGTAAGCGAGCTTGAAAAAATGCCTGAATTTCAGGTGCCTGAATGGGCTGCTTTTGTCAAGACATCAAGCGCAAGAGTCAGGCCTCCTATGGAGAATAAGTTCTGGTATAAAAGAGCTGCAAGTATCTTGAGGCAGATATTCTTAAAGGGAGTTGTTGGAGTGGGCAGGCTTAGGACAAAATACGGCGGAAGAAAGAAAAGAGGAGTAAGGCCTGAAAAATTCAGGAAGGCGGGCGGCAAAATTATAAGAGTTATATTGCAACAGGCTGAAAAAGCCGGGCTTATAGAAAAAGTAATAGAAAAAGCAAAGGGAAAAAGGGCAGGAAGGCAGCTTACTAAAAAAGGAAAAGAAATACTAAATGCAATAAAATAAAAAAGTAAAATGACTAAATGCTACCAAAAAAAAGTCAAGCTTGTGAAATATGGCAGAAGGACAAAATGGGCTCCTTTTTGGATTGTCCTCAAAAAGTTTGGCAAAGGAAAGAAAATACATTCCAGCAGGATTACAAAGCAAAGAAGAAGCTGGCGCACCACAAAGCTTAAATTAAAGCCAAGAAGAGTGCATAAAAAGTTTATAGGATAATGGCAGAAGAAATTAAGGAAAATAAAATTGTGCTTGAAAGAGAATATACTGTTCCTTTGAGAAGAAAATGGAGGAACACTCCTTACTATAAAAGAGTGCCTAAAGCAGTTAGAGCATTAAAGCAGTTCATAGCAAGGCATATGAAAGTTGAAGAGCGAGATGTTGGAAAAGTCCTAATTGACAAATTACTAAATGAAGAGATTTGGCATAGGAGCATAAGAAAGCCGCCTGTTAGAATTAAGGTAAAGGCAAAAAAATATTCTGATGGAGTTGTAAGAATAGAGCTTGCCGAATTGCCTCAATTTTTAAAGTGGAAAGCTGAAAGAGAAAAGAGAAAACAGGCTGCAAAACTAGCAGAAAAGCCTGCAGAAGCAAAGCCTGAAGGAAAACTTGAGGCTAAAGTGGGCGAGACACCAGAAGAAAAAAAGAAAGAAGTTGAAAAAGAACAAAGCGGAAAGGAAAAAGGATTCAAAGAAGCCAAGGAAGAAGCAAAGCACAAAAAGCATGAAATGGTTGAAAAGAAAGGCATCAAGAAACCGCTTGCAAGGAAGACCTTGAAGAGATAGATTTTCTACGATACTAAGAGATTTTAAAAATAAGAAAGATTGGTAATTTTATGGAAATTAACCTTGATAAGATCGAGCAGAAGAAAAACATTAAAGAACTTCTTGAATTTTCTATTATAAATCTTGACAAGCCGTGCGGGCCTACAAGCTTTCAGGTTGCTGAGCAAACAGGCAAGATTGTTGAAGCAAGAAAATTTTCTCATTTTGGCACGCTCGATCCCCTTGTCGGAGGCGTTTTGCCTGTTGCATTAAACAGGGCTTGCAGGCTTGCAACCTGGTTTATGAAAAAAGACAAGACTTATGTTGGAATTATGAGGATTCATAAAGATATTCCAGAAGACAGACTTCGCGAGGAGATGAATAAGTTTATCGGCAAGATTATGCAATTGCCGCCTGTCAAATCAAGGGTAAAAAGAGAGGAAAGAGAAAGGGAAGTGTACAGGTTTGAGATTTTGGAAAAAGAGGGTAAAGATGTTTTATTTGTTGCAGAGGTAGAAGCAGGAACTTACATAAGAAAGATTGTTTCGGACCTCGGAGAAAGGATTGGCGGGGCGCATATGGCTGAACTTCGCAGGACTCGGGCAGGAATTTTTTCTGAAAATGACAAAGAGTTTGTGACTTTATACAAGCTTGAAAGGGCTGTTGAAGAATACAAGAAAGGAAACGAAAAACCATTAAGAGATATTCTTATTCCGGGAGAGGTTATAAGCAAGATTATGCCGGTTGTTTTTGTTAAAAAAGAAGCAGTAAGAAAGCTTTTTACAGGCTCGCCTCTGCTTAACAGCTTTTTAGAAGAAAAAACAGAGGCAAAAGAGGGAAATATCGCGGTTTTTTGCGATGATAAATTCATTGGGGTTTATTCTGTAAAGAATGAAAAAGATATTTTTGCAAAGCCAGAGTTTGTGCTGAACTGAAGAAAGATTTAAATATATTAATTTTGATAAGTTAAAATGCCAGAAGAAAAAGATTCGAAAGTGGAAATCCTTATCGGGAGATTGGACCATTTAAGCTGGGAAGGAGAGATATTATGGTGGGAAGACTGTTTCTCTTTAATAACTAATGGAGAGATAGAATGCGCTCCTCAAAAAAGGCTTGAACCAAAGCTGGAATATCAAGAACCAACACAATATTTGGAAGAGTGCAGATCTGCAGGAAGAGAGTTTGGCAAATTTTTAGCAGAGAGAGAGATAACTCAATACAGAGTGTCAAATATGGAAAGAATAAGATCAAGTACACTAGAAAGAGTTAGATGCTACCCCATGCCCAGAGATGGAATTAATGAATTCAAAAAAGCTTTAGATGATGCTTTAGGAATTAAAAGAATAGAATGCCCCCCAAAATTAAGAACAGCATAAGTTTATTAACACTTTTTATTTTTGTTTTTTATGAGAGAGTTTGTGTTTTTTTCAAGGACAGCAAGAACATCTGGAAATTTCCAGGATTTGATGGAAGCAGGAAGAATGGACATTGCCTGCCATGTTATAATCAATTCTTTTTTTATTTCAAATAATATGAGAAAAGATACAAAATTGCATATGGTATTTTATGGGCCCCCTACTCCTCCAAGGCATTTAGAGATGTTTCCTGGCAAGGTTATTCCTGAAACAGGCAAAGAAGCAGGAAAACAGCAGTTAGACATCAGCAAGAAAGATGTTTCAAATATAATTAAAAAAATGCTTTTTAAATATAAAGAAGGCAGGAAAACAGAGGTATGGCAAGGCTTTGAAATAGAAAAGAAAAATTTGACAGAAGTCATTGAGGGAATCAAAGAACAAGGAAAGACAGTATATCTGCTTGACCGTGATGGAGAAGAAATAAGCAAAGCGAAAATAGAAAATAACCCGGTTTTTCTTTTGGGAGACCATAAAGGATTTCCTGAAAAAGAATTGAAGAGACTGAAGCAAACATGCGTTTCTATAAGCCTTGGAAGGACTGTTTATTTTGCAAGCCAGGCAGTGACTATTGTAAATTATGAGCTGGATAAAAGAGGAATTTAGCCGGCAGTGACTAACATTTTTATTTGAAACTTCTGTAAGTCCTTTTCCGCCTTTTTTCTAAAATTGCCTTAGGCGGCGGGCTCCGTGATTTTAGTCTTTTATCTTCTTTTCTGTAAAGTATTTGCACAAGGCGGGCTCTTACATCGGGATGCAGGTCTTCTGCCTGCCTTATACGATGGCTTTTGCCGCGAGCCCAGTACCTATCGCTGAAAAGCATTTCAAGCTCTTCCACAGAGCTGACTTCAGCAACAAGCTGGCTGTCATCTATATCCGGCCTTGCAGGAGAAGTTGCTATATCTATTGGTGTTTTTGTGTAGCCGTTTTTATTTTCAATTGCATTTAGCCCTTCAAAAACATAATACATTATATGAACCATATTTACTATGCTGATTGAAAGTATAAAAGCATTTTTATGATGTATTATACATTTTAATATAATAATCTTTAAATAAACAAAAAGAGTCAAATGATAATGAACGGGACTTTGGACTATGAATCTACAAGAGGGCATGAGAGAAAACCATGGGAAGAGTTTACAGAAGAGGATATGGTTGAAGCGATTAAAACTCATTTAATGGGGTATTCTCATGAAGAAAAAGGCATAAAATGCTTAAGAACTTTCCCAGAAGAAATAAGAAATAGGGTAACAAAAGAAATGATGCATGAGGCATTTGAGGGCATGGCAGAATTTGAAAGAGAATATAGAGAAAAACACGGGGTAAGCGCAGCAGAAGACTTTGACTTAGAGCATTCTTCGTGCCCTGATGATTAATTCTCAAGATAGTTAAATATAAAAATCACCGGCAAGATAGAGTGTTATGAAAAAAGCTGTCAGGGTTGAGATTTTTGGCACTGTTCAGGGCATATTTTTCAGAAATTACATAAAAGAGACTGCTGACAAACTCGGCATTAATGGGTATGTAAGAAACAGAGAAGACGGAAGCGTTGAGGCATGGTTTGAAGGCAATAACCAGAATGTCGACAAGATTATTGAAATATGCAAAGAAGGCCCGGAACATGCTGTAATCAAGAAAATGGATATCACAGAAGAAAATTTTCAGGGCTTAAAAGAGTTTAAAATTTTAAAAATCTAAAAATTAAAATAGGACAATAAAATGGGAAGAGAGGAAGAGATAGTAAAGAAAAAAGAGGAGACAATAGCAGAGCTTAGAAAAACCGGCATAAATCCATACCCTTATTCTTTTGAAAAAACTGCAAGTTCAGAGGAGCTTAAAAAGAAATATGAAAAATTAAAGCCTGATACAAAAACAAAAGACAAGGCAAGCATTGCAGGCAGGGTAATGGCAGTAAGGGATATGGGCAAAATTAATTTTTTTACATTGCAGGACGACAAGGGAAAGATGCAGGTAATTGTGCAGGAAAAAGAAAGCCCTGAAAAAACTATCGAAATATTTAGAAAGTTTGTTGACAGCGGGGATTTTATTGGAGTTTCTGGAGTTGTTGCAAGAACAAAAAGAGGGGAAATTTCCATTTTGGCGAGAGAAATTGAAATTTTAAGCAAGTCGATTTTGCCTTTGCCTGAAAAATGGCACGGCTTGCAAGACAAGGAAGAAAGATACAGGAAAAGATACCTTGACTTGATTATGAACCCTGAAGTAAAAGAGGTTTTTGTGAAAAGAGAAAAAATAACAGATGCAATACGCGAACTTCTGAAAGGCAAGGGCTTTATTGAAGTTGACACTCCTTACCTGCAGACAATTTATGGAGGAGCAGAAGCAAGGCCTTTCAAAACGCACCTTCATGCGCTTGATACTGATTTGTTTCTTGCAATCTCGCCTGAATTATATTTGAAAAGGCTGGTTGTTGGGGGCTTTGAAAAAGTATTCACGATTGCAAGAAATTTCAGGAATGAAGGAATAGACGCAACGCACAACCCTGAATTCACCATGATGGAAATATACCAAGCCTATGTTGACTATAACGAGATGATGGAATTGTTTGAGGAAATTTATGAGTATGTATGCAAAAAAGTTTTTGGCACAACAAAGCTTGAGTATCAGGGCAAAACTCTTGACTTCAAAAAGCCCTGGAAAAGAATGACAATGGCTGAAGCGATTAAAAAATATGCGAGGATTGATGTTTTGAAAATGCCTGCCAAGGAACTTGAGGATTTTGCAGAAAAAAATCATGTTGAATACAAGGAGAAATCCTGGGGAATGCTTGTTGCGAATATATTTGAGCATTTTTGCGAAAAAGAGCTGATACAGCCAACTTTCATAACAGACCATCCTAAAGAAACCACTCCTTTATGTAAGGTTCATAGAAAAGATGCCCGGCTTATAGAAAGATTTGAGCCTTTTTGCATGGGCATGGAGTTGGGAAATGCTTACTCTGAGCTGAATGATGCAAAAGTTCAGGAAGAGCTTTTCAAAGAGCAGGAAGAAAAGCTGAAAAGAGGAGAAGAAGCACACCCCCATGACAAAGATTTTGTTGAAGCCCTAAAGTATGGGATGCCTCCTACTGGTGGATTAGGGCTTGGGATTGACAGAATGATGATGCTCCTTTTAAACCAACCTTCTATTCGAGACGTGATTTTGTTTCCGTTTATGAGGCCTGAGAAAACAGGCGAAGAGGAAAAAAAGGCAGAAAAATAACAGAAAAAGAAAGGTTTAAATATCAGAATAAGTTTTAAGTATTATAATCTTCCCTATCGTTCAGCTTATGTTGAGCGATAGGATTTATATTCAAATGAGTGATTCTGAAAAATGCGCTATTTTTATTGATGGAGGGTATTTTAACCGAGTTTTAAAAGACCAATTTGGCGGGCTTAAAATAGATTACCTTGAATTATGCAATAAAATTTGCTCTGATTTAAAATTAAACAGGCTAAGGACATATTTTTATCATTGTATGCCTGTAGTAAGAAAAGATAATAAAGAGGATTTAATCAAACAAGCCAATATGCAAAAATTTTTAACAAGATTAAAAAGGCAGCCAAGGTTTGAAGTCAGATTGGGAAGGCTGCAGGAAATAAACAGCCAGTTCAAACAAAAGATGGTTGATGTCTTAATGTCTTTGGATATTGTAATTAAGTCTTATGAGAAGCAGATTCAACATGCAGTATTAATTGCGGGGGATTCTGATTTTATTCCTGCAATTAAAAAAGCAAAAGATAATGGGACAATAGTGCATTTGTATTATCACCCATCTTCAGTCCATAATGAAATCTTGGATGAAATTGATGAATTGCATGAAATAGACAAAAACTTAATAGAGAATTGCAGCTTAAAATAAAAAAAGCAAAAGAAAATAGAAAGGTAGGAAAAATAAAATGGTAGAAATAGAACTGATTGTAAAAAGCAAGATAAAATCTGCAGTAGGAGAGATGAATGTTTCTGGAGATGTGCCAGATGCATTGAACAAAAAAGTTTTAAAAATTCTGGAAGAGGCAAGCGAGAGGGCAAAGGCAAACGGCAGAAGAACCCTGCAAGCAAGAGATTTATAAATCTTAACTGACTTTTGTTATTATGAGCAATAAGTCAAAGGGAAGCAATGCTGAACGAGAGCTGCTGAAGTTTTTTATTGAAAATGGGTTTAGGGCTGCTCGGGTTGCTGGCTCGGGTGTGGCTGATGACAGCCCTTGCGACTTGATAGCAGGAAAAGGCACAAGCAAATATGCGATTGAATGCAAAACCTGCAAAACAAACAAAAGATACATTGACAGAAAACAGATTGAAGAGTTTATTATTTTCAGCGAGATTTTTGGGCTTGTTCCTCTTGTGGCTGTAAGATTTAACAGGCAAGGCTGGCTTTTTTTAAATCCAAAAGACTTGGAAAAAACAGGAAAATGCCTTGCAATAAGCCTTAACGACGCTTTGGAAAAAGGGAAGAGGTTTGGACAGGTTTTTGAATAATCAATTTAAAGTTGATTTCTTATTAACATACCGTTGTTTACGAGATTCGGATATTTTTCTTCTTGTTTCTTCTGAACACGGCCTTCCACACAGATCTCTGCTCCTTATTGCTCTTAATTTTTTTGCCCGCTTCACACCACAAAGCTCTTCGTAAGTTTTTCCTCTTGTGTGAGCGCCAAGTTGTGCCTTCATTTCTCTGGCTTTTTCTTGGCCATAAAGTTCTTCCCAGGTTTTTCCTTTGCTTTGAGGGCTTTTTCTGTAATCTCTAAATGGAATTCCTAATTCCACCATTGCTCTTTTTAAAGAGCCAACATCAACATCTAACTCTGAACTTAGATATAACAAAGACTTGCCATTGAACTGATGCTCATAAATCAGATAAGCTGGCAGGGAAGGAGCTTTGTATTCCTGCTTTACCCTGTTTTCTATTAAAGCCCAATTTATCCTCGTTTTATAAGCCAAGCAAGAAGCATCTTTGATGTCTAATTCCATTATGTCTTGAATGTCATTTAGCTCTCGTTTAATCGGCACGGATTTTTGTTTTTGCCCTTTTTTTATTCTGTTTTTTCTTGCAAAATAGAGTATCTTTTCATAGCTTATGCCCAGCTGCGAAGCCAGATAAATAAAGGGCTTGCCTTCGCCAACTCCTTTTTGGACATATTCTTGAAGACAAACATTATGCTCTGACATTACTCTTCTTTCAACTTCCAGCCAGTAAGCTTTAAACTTTTCATTAAAGCCGCCTGTAGGGATTCTTCTTTTTATGCCAAGATTTTCCATTCTTTGCCAGATTGCCTGCTGGCTGACGCCTTCTTCTTTTGCAATTTCTTTTAGAGTTAAACCCTCGTGCCAGTATCTTTTTATTAAGTGGTTACGCTTTGAGCTGTAATCCTTCTTTTTTCTTTTGCTTCTATAGTCTATTAAAGGTATTTGTAATTTAACCATTGCTCTTTTTAAAGAATTATTATCGACACCCAACTTTAAGCTTAAATCTGACAAAGATTGATTGTTAAACTGATGCTCATAAAGCAAATAAGCTGGCAGGGAGGAAGCCCGATAGTCTTGCTTTACCCTGTTTTCTATTGCCTGCCAATCAATGAATTCGCGGTAGCTTAAGCATGAAGTATCCTTTACATCCAACTCTTCTATATCCCTAATATCTTGCAATTCTTTTTTAATTTCTTTTGGATTTTGCTTTCTCTTAATTTTTATATTTAACTTTTTTGCAAGCTCATACAATTTTCGATAATCAGTGCCTATTTCAGAAGCTAAATAAGGCAAAGGTTTGCCTTCCTTCAGCCCTCTTTCTAAATAATCCACTAATTGAACTCCATATTTCTGCCTTGCTATTGCATCTGTTTCTGTCCAATATTTCATTTGCCTTTTGCCTAATGGTGTTCTTGCATCTTGTCTCATTTTATCATTAATAAGTGACAACTTATAAAGCTTTTGATTCTGCTTTTTGATGTTAGGTATAAAAATAGGCAAAACATTTTGAAATTATGGCAAAAGAGGCAGTGTTTTGGAAAAAACTAAAGAATGGGCTTGTGAAATGTGAGTTATGCCCGCATTTCTGCACAATTGGCAAGGGGAAGTACGGCAAGTGCCGCGTGCGAAAGAATGTTGAAGGAAAGCTGTATGCAATGTCTTATGATGTTCCTGTTTCTGTGAATATTGACCCTATAGAGAAAAAGCCGCTTTATCATTTTCTGCCCGGAACAATGTCGTATTCTGTTGGAATGGCTGGGTGCAATCTTGCCTGCAGTTTCTGCCAGAACTGGGAGCTGAGCCAGAAAAGCGCTGAAGAATTAATTTCACCAAAGGTTATGGCAAAAGAAATTATAGAGAAAGCGGTTGAATATGAATGTCCTTCAGTTTCGTATACTTACAGCGAGCCAAGTGTTTCTTATGAGTTTGTTCTTGAAATGGCAAAACTCGCGAGAAAAAAAGGGCTGAAAAATGTGTTAGTGAGTAATGGGTTTATTAATCCAGAGCCTTTAAAAAAACTTTGCAAATATATAGATGCAGCAAACATAGACTTAAAAGGAATTACAGAAGATTTTTACAGCAAGATATGCGGAGCAAGGCTTAAGCCTGTGCTGGAGGCATTAAAAATTTATAAAAAAGAAGGAGTTTGGCTTGAAATAACAAACTTGATTATTCCAGGATTTAATGATTCAAAAAAAGACATTGAAAAACTTGTGCTTTGGGTTAAGAAAAATCTTGGAAATGATGTTCCTTTGCATTTTTCTGCGTTTTATCCGATGTACAAAATGATAAATGTGCCTGAAACAACAGTTGAAAAGCTAAAAGAAGCAAGAGAAATTGCTTTAAAACGCGGCTTAAAATATGTTTATACAGGCAACTTGAAGGATGATGAAGGCAGTGCAACATATTGTTTCAAGTGCAGAAATCCTTTAATAATGCGGCAAGGCTTTAGAGTTACAGAAAACAGGATTGTCAAAGGAAAATGTCGGTGTGGAGAAAAAGTTGCTGGTGTTTGGTAGTTCTTGGAATTTTTTTAGTTTTGATTAGTTTTGCTTCTGAAGTTTCTGGTGTGAGGATAAATGAGGTAATGTATCATCCAAATAACACTATTCAGTGCTCTGACGATTATTGTGAGTATGTAGAGATTTATAACGATGGAAGTGAGGAAATTAATTTAATGGGCTGGAAATTATGCAATAATGAAGTTTTAGAAGGGTATTATAATCGCACAGATGATTTAATATATCTTAATACAACTTTTGTTCTACAACCGGGATTTTACGCTATAATAACCGATGATGACAGTAGCGGAACTGAGGTTTATAATAAATTTAATGTAAGCAATAATTCTATAGCATTGCATATAGATGGCGCAGCAATGTGTACTGGCGGATTAAGTAATGATGGAGAAGAAACTACCTTATGGAACAATTCAAATTACTTAATGTTTAATCTTACTTACAATGTTTCGATTGGAGCAAATGGTGATGGCAAAAGCCTTCAATTTTATAATGGAACATGGCAATCATGCACGCCCACGCCGGGCTATGCCAATAATTGTTCAACTACTACTCAGAATACAACAAATCAAACAAATCCTCCGGCAGGCTCGGCAGAGATTTATCTTGAGCTTGAATACGAAGATGAAGTTCAAAATGGGGAGGAGTTTGAAGTAGAGGTCAAGGCTTATTATTTGGAAGATGAAGATTATGACATAAAAGTTTATGTTACATCTGAAGAAGATACAATAATTTCAGAAACTTATGATGAAACAGACGATGACTGGAGTTCGAGCAATTATTATATTAATGAAATTGTTTCTGGACCGGGTAATAAAACAGTGACTTTTAAATTAAGGATTGATTCGGGTTATGAGGATTTCAAAGGCGAGGCAAAAATTAATGCAAAAATAAGAAAAAACGGGGGCTCTGCAATAGACGACGTCACCGCAGATATAGAAATACTTGAAAAAGAAGAGGATGGAGATGAAGGCGGAAGCAGTACAACGTCCACAACCGCTACAACACAAACATCAACTACAACTTCAAGCAGTTCAAATAGCACTAATTCAAGCACAGATGAAATAGTGAAGCTAAATACAAAGAAACAGGAAAATATAAAAACATCCGGTGGCAAGGTCTTGTATAGGTCAAAAGCCGAATATTTCAAAGATTATGGAATTTACGGCTTTGCCTTTGTTTGCATAATCATCATAATTGTGTTACTAATAAAACCTTAATGCAACAAGATGGAAAAAATAAAAGCAATAATAATCCTGGAAATTCTAGGAAGGCCACAAGAATATGTAAAAGAAGCAGCAGAAACACTTGTAAAGAAAATAGGCGATGAAAAAGGGATAAAAATAGAAAACAGCAAGATAGCGGACCTTAAGAAGCTGGAGAATAATTTGTTTTCGACATTTACCGAACTCGAGTTGACAGCAGAGAACATTCTTGTTTTTATTGATCTTATGTTTAGGTATATGCCCGCTCATGTGGAGATTATTGAGCCAGCAAAGCTTAGTCTAGAAAATTTTGATTTAAACAACCTATTGAACGGGCTTGTAATGAAGCTCCACAGGTATGATGAGTTGGCAAAGGTTCTTTCAATAGAGAAAGAAATCCTTGTAAAGCAGATTATGGCATTGAAAAAACCGGCGGGGCAGCCGCTTAAAATGCCTCAGCTTGTGATGAAATCAAGGGAAGAAAGGAGCGGGGAAAGCGAAGAGCTCCTTAAAAAAGGCAGGGGAAAGAAGAAAAAGTTATAAAATTCAGTGAAAGAATATATTTAAAACTTAAAAATCTATTAAAGAAAGATTAAAATGCTAGAAAAAAGAGGCTAAAAACAAAAAATGATTGAGTTGGTGCTGTTCTTTTGGCTGATAGCAATGCAAAAGCAAAAAAAGAACAGAAAGGGGTGGATGAAGATATTTGAGGCAAGCATTGCAATTACTCTTGTTATGGGTTTTATGGTTCTTGTATACTCACAGACAATTGAAAAAGCTCCGCCAGGAGAAAATCTTATGGTATGGCAGAATAGTGTTTTGGATAACTTAAAAAAAAGGCCTGAGCTAAGGCAGGAAATATTAGACCATCCAGAGACTGTTTGTGACCCTGATGAAGGCGGCTTAGCATACAGCTTTATATTAGCCAGAATAACAAAGATGTTTCCGGGCTTTGGATTTTCCTGCAGAGTATGCGACCCTGGAGAAATATGCGGAATTCAAAGCTATCATAAAGAAGTATATTCAGAAGAAAGAATAATTGCGGCTACTTTGACAAAATTCTCGCCAAAGAAAATCAAGCTTTTTGCTTGGCCCCTCGAGCCTGGAGAAGAATTAAAGCCGATTGCTTGTACCCCGAACTGGGGGGATTGTACTGGGTGGAGCGCTTGCATAGACAGAAAACAAACAAGAACTTGCACAGACACTGCCAACTGCGCCAAAACTCCAACAAGAACTGAAGAACTGTATTGCGCTATGGATACGATGCCGCCTGGTTCAGTAATAAGTTTGGCTTGCGGAACAGCCGGGCAATATTTAGCTTTGCCAATATCCTGTGATTGGATAAATCCTCCTGATAATGATTTTGATGGAATTAATATATACTTGGACGGAAATAAAATAGCAACTTTGACAAAAACCCAGACAAGCTATCAGATTGCATCTGCAAGCACTCCTTATCGTGCTTCTGCTTATAGTGTGAGTATAAAAACAAAAGATAGAAACAATAACGAACAAGCAATAGGTGTTACAAAGAATTGTATTGTCAATTCAGAACAAAGATACCAATGTAATTAATATTTTTTATTTTATTAAGAATGACATCCTCCCACGCCCTAAAGGGTTGACCTGAGGGTCAACTTTTTGCTTCAGCAAAAAGCGGGGTTTCCCTATGATGTTTCTCTTGATTTAAGATGTAGTTCCTAACTTTTTCTTCTTGCACAAATCCTACTGAAGCTGCAAATTTTCCTCTTGCCCAAAGATGCCCTTTCGGATATCTTAATCTTGCTTTTTTGTTATGCTCAAAGAAAAGCTTGGCAGATAATCCTTTCAAAATTTGCACAGCCATCGCTGCCGACATGTTCAAAGATATCTGCACTTCGCAATGAATGTGTTCTGGCATTACTGAAAGCACAATTATTTTTATTTGATGAAGAGCTGCTGCTCTTCTTATGCAAGCAGAGATAAGATTTTTCTGCTCTTCTTTCTTAAACATCTTGTAAGCATATTTTGGCTTCCATTCAAGATGAAGCATCATTACTCCAACCGAATGCGAATAATGAGTATATTGATTTATTTGTTGTTGTATTAATTCTTGTTCCATTTTATCCTCCATAGCATTCGCTAAGCGAATGCAAAAGTTTATTTATGAGAAAGTTCTAACTACTTTGATGATTCAGTGAGTTACAACTAACTCATAAAAAACAAGGTGTTTAGAAATAAATACTTGTGGGAGAACTCCATCCTAAAAGGATGGAGATTTCTTCTCAATTAATAAAAAAATTAAAAGTTATACGAAGCACCAAGGCTTAAAGTTGTTCCAGATTTTTCGTAACTTCCGTCTCCAAATCCATGGAAATCCAAGCCAGCTTCAACTGAAACATTCTTATGTGGTTGGTATCTTGCTTCAACCCCTGCTTTCCAACCTGTCGAGGATGTATTGTGTATATCATGACCGGGCCACCCTATAATTGTAATATCCTTTTTTTCGCTTCTGCTTACTACTCCAGCTCCAGCATTAACACTAAATTTTTCATTGCTAAATAAAGGATATGAAGCGCTAACGCTTAAATCATTTGCTTCTAAATCATCATTTTCAAATCCATCAGTCCAATTTGTTTTATGCCCGCTATAGGCAACTTCTACTTCAACTTTTGATTTTGTCTTTGCTCTTCCTCTGATTCCAGTTTCTATAGAACTATCAAATATGATAGTTCCAGGGTTTCTTTGGCTTGTAGGATTATGACTTCCAACAAAAGCACCAACGCTTCCACTTGTTACACAGCCCGCTGACAAAACTAAGCCAGCAAGCCCGCCAATCAGCTTTTGCCTTAAGCTTCTTTTTTGCTGAATTTTCATAAAATATACAAGTATAAAGAGTATTTAAATGTTTTCTATTTGTTATTGTAGAATGGTAACAAATGTAATAATTAATTTAATTGGTGGAATGCCTGTATATATGATAATTTCGATTTATTTTGAGCAGATAATCTCGGCAACTCTCACCACATTCTCGCCAAAAAAGATAAAGCTTTTTGTCTGGCCCCTTGAGCCTGGAGAAGAATTAAAGCCGATTGCCTGCACACCAAACTGGCAGTGCCCTTTAGCTTGGGAAGTGGTAGATTGCATTGGCGGCAAGAAAACACAAATTTGCACAGATATGGCCGACTGCGCCAAAACTCCAACAAGAACTGAAGAACGGTATTGCCCTATGGATACGACGCCGCCTGGAAATGTGTTTAATTTTGTATGTTCTGGAAGTTCAAGCTTTGTTACAAGCGAGACAATTACTTGTACCTGGACAAGCCCTTCAGACACCGACTTTAAAGAAAGCATTGTTTATGTGAATGATATTCTTACAGTAACAATACAAAAAACGCAAGAACAAAAATACCAAAAAACAGGAATAACAACAAATGTTCCAAGTCAATATATAATTAAGGTTTATACAAAAGATAATACTAGAAATGTGAATGATACAATAATTGGAAATAAAAAGAGTTGCATTATTCAACCATCTCAAAATAAGTATAGAGCATTTTGTTCATAGCTTAATTTAAAAATTCTTTTTTGTTAATAACATCAAAAACTAAATAAATATCCTACATCAAATTTTAAACCAGATTCTTCATAAGTTGTATCGCCAAATTCTTCGTAACTCAATCTTGCATCAACCTTACCTTTTCCTGCTTTGAATCTTGCGCCTACTCCAATACCCAAACCTGTTGAAGATGCTGATGCTGTATATCTTGAAGCTGGAATGCCTACTAATTCAGTAGTTTCCTTTTCTGACCTGCTTATTACTTTAGGGACTGCATAAACTTCAACTTTCTCTTTATTCCAAATAGGGATAACTGCTCCGACACTTAAGTCACTTGCATTTAAATCGGCTTTATAAAATCCATCATTTTGATAATCCTTATGAAATTTTGCTTCTGCTTCAACTTCTATTTTATTCTTTGCTTTTATACTGCCTCTTACCCCATAACTTACAACAGAATCATATTCTGTTACATACCTTTGTTTTATAGGCATATTATAGCCAACAAAAGCACCAACGCTTCTGCCTGTTACACAGCCTGCTGACAAAACTAAGCCTGCAAGCCCGCTGATTATTTTTCTTGTTAAGCTTCTTTTTTGAGGAATTATCATGGCAGATGTTAGAAAGCGGAGTTTATAAACTTTTCTATTTGTTATTATACAATAGTAACAAATATAGTAATTAGTTTAATTGGGAATGTAATCAGATGTAACATTGACTTTTGGGGCGAAGTTGGGGTTTTAATCCTTAACTTGGTTTTTTAAGCTGTTTTTTGTCAATCCTTATTACTCGGGCTCGTTTTTTAATGCTTCTTCTATATCTTCTGATTTGACTGATTTTCTGCCAGAATATTCGGCATTTTTGACTGATTTTCTGGCAATTGTTAAGGCATAGTTTTCTGCCAGTTCTTTAAGTTTTTTAACAGAGTCTTTGCTTATCCTTAAGGCTCCGGCTCTTTTCAAAATCTTTTTGATTGAGTTATTTGAAATCATTTTAATGAATGAGTATTTCTTTTCTTTTAAACGGAATATTCCATTTCTTCATTATAATCTGCATTTCGCTGTCTTTTTGCACAGGAATAACAAAACAGCTGTCTGCTATCCATTCGCCGCTCATTTTTTTTACCATTCCTTCTTCTCTTCTGCCTTTTAATAGATAAACAAATTTGACCTTTTCTGAAGGCTTTAATTTTGATAATTCATAAGAATAAAGAACATGCGAGGAAAACCCAAAATTTTGAATGAATGGCTTGTTGTTGATAATGCTTACACCCTCCAAAAGCAGAGTCTTTATTAATGAATGTGGATTTTTGAAAAAGTTATCTACAACAAGAGAGCTTATATGAGCATTGAACTTTTTTAGCCTTGTCTTGATGTCAGATGTTATTTTTTCTGAGATTTTTTCCCTAAATATGATACATACATCTATGTCATTTGGAAACTCTTTTCCTTTAACTGCAGAGCCAAATAGGAAAATGTCTGCGATTTCCTTTAAGTCAAGCCCTTTAAGCTTTTCTTTCAAATATCTGCTTAATTCTTTCTGCATTGTCTCTAAAAAGCAAGGCATCCTTTTTTCCAAGCCTTAGATTATAGGTTTTAGTGTATTCTTTGAAAAGAGGGCTTAAAATTTCATATACCTCGCTAAACGAAGTTTTCAAGAAAAGAAACCTTTCAGTATGGTTTTTGGGCAAGATTCTTTTTAGCCCATAGATTTTCAAATCACAAATCGTTGCTATTGCCTTAAAATAAGAGCTGATTGAACTGTTATACCTTCCTTCATTGAAATCCCTTTCAGCGCTTTCAAAAAATTCCTTGATATTTGCTTTCAAATCCTCTTCAATTGTCATGTTAATACATTAACAAATAACCTATATTTAAAGCTTTTGGTTAATACATTAAAGAGAGGATTTTGTGCAGGAATTGAGGCAGATTGGAAGTTAAATGATAAAGCATCACTTGATGCAAGAGTTGAATGTAAGGGCAACTTATACAAAGTTTACAGACTCTGATGCGAATCTTCAGGCCGACCTTGATATTGATGTTGGTTATGTCTGGAGTTTCTGATTTTGTAATAAATCAAAATGAGAGGAATACAAGAAAAAAGTTTTGGAAGAAGATGCTTAGAAACATTAATTGAAGTTGCAACACCTATTTTGGCTTTTTTATCTCCGGGGTGTGTTGAAAGTTATACAGTAACTCCGAGAATAGGGTTAAATGTGCCTGTAGAACAAACTAACCCTAATATAGAATTTGATTCTGCGGTAAAATATGGAGTAGGTGGGGGGTTTAAAACAAGGGACGGAACAGAATGGGAATTAGGAATTGATTTTTTTCAGACTAGAGGAGATACTGTTGCTTCTAAAACTACTTCAGATGTAAGCACTGTAACTTTGGGAGCAAAAATTCCACTTTTTGAAAAGGGCAGAAAAACTCTTTTTGTAACTCCTCAATTATGCAGTTATGCAGAAACAGCAAGGACAGAACTTATTGCATTGCCCGGAATGGGTTACACAGAAAATTGTGGTTCACTTGGGTATGGTTTTGCGATTGGCACAAGGTTTAATGGAAAGAGCAATGGAGATGGAAAGGGGACAAGCTTTAATGTTGAGGCAAGGTATAGAAGATTCAGTAATCTTAATAATATGTACAGGGGCTCGGACTTAGAAGTTGATGTTGGAGCAACTTTTGTTTTTTAGTTTTTGATTTTCTTGGTTTATTTGATTTATAGTATTACTATATAATTACTACTTTTTGAAAGATTTAAATACTTGTTCTGCTTGGTAAAAATAGAAGTTAAAATGGGAGCAATACAAAAATCAGGATTGTGGCAAAAAGTTGTTGGAGCTTTTGCTGCTGTTGGCTCGTTTTTAACAGGACAAGGATGCATTGAGGGGTATAATCTAACACCACAAGTGGGAGTGAATATGCCTGTAGATCAAAATACTGAAACATTAAAATTTAATTCTGCAATGAAATACGGAGTAGCAGGTGGAATGAGAGTAGAAAGCGGTGCAAACTGGGAATTGGGTGTAACCTTTTATCAAACTCAAGCTGAAAATGCGGTTCAGGTAACTACTGGAGATGTTACTTCAATAAAAGGAGGAGTAACAATTCCGGTTTTCGAAAGAAACGGCTCGTTAGTCTATGTAACCCCTCAAGCAACTATTTTTTCAGAAAAAGCAGATACAACTTTCCCGGCATTGCCTGGCGTACATTCAACTGATTATGCAACATTAACAGGACTTGGGGTTGGAGTTGGTGCGAGGTTCAAACTTGGAAAAAATAGAAATAACAGTGGAAATGGCGATGAAAGAAGAAGTGAGCTTGAAGTAAGGGCAACTTATACAAAATATACTGACCCTAATGCGAATAGGAAAGCAGACCTTGATATTGATGTTGGTTATGTCTGGATTATAAAATGAGACAAATACAAGAAAAAAGTTTTGGAAGAAGATGCTTAGAAACATTAATTGAAGTTGCAACACCTATTTTGGCGGTTTTATCTCCTGGGTGTGTTGAAAACTACACAGTAACACCTCAATTAGGAGTAAATGTACCTATAGAAAAAAATCCTGATTTGCCATTTGATTCTGCTTTTAAATATGGGACAGCAGTCGGGCTTAAAACAAGGGACGGAACAGAATGGGAATTAGGAATTGATTTTTTTCAATCTACAGGAAGAAATGTGGCTCAGGTAACAACTTCTGATATAAGCACACTAACACTTGGCGCAAGAATTCCGGTTTTTAAAAGAAACGGAACATCTCTTTTTGTAACACCTCAGGTATGCAGTTTTTCAGAAACAGCAAGGACAGAGCTTATTGCATTGCCCGGAATGGGATATACGGAAAAAAATGGCTCTTTAGGCTATGGAGTTGAGATAGGAGCCAGGTTTAAATTAAAAAGAAACGGAGTTGAAGACGAAAAACAAGCTGATATTAATGTTGGCGCAAAATTCAGGAAGTACAGTGGTGGAGTGTCTAGGGATTCTGACTTTGAATTAGAAGCTGGAGTTGTGTTTAAGTTCTGATTTTCTTGATTTTTGGTTAGGTTAAACTTTGATTAGCCAAACTTCAAGGGTTTCAAAGAAAAGCTTTTTTTCTGCAAGTTTTTCATAAACTTTAAAATTCTTTTTTAGGAAATTAAAAATTCTTTTTCTGGGAGTTAAGGAGCTGAGCAAAAGAAAAATCTTTCCACTTTTGTTAAGGTGAGATTTTGCCTGCTTCAAAAACCTGAGAATTGTTTCATCTCCTTTTTTGCCTCCTGTTGTATCTTTGGCTTTGTCATACCTGTCTTCTGGAAGATAAGGGGGATTAAAAATAATGAAATCAAACTTGCCCTTTACTTTTGAAAACAAGCCTGAATGAATTGCCTTGAAGCCTTTAATTTTTAGATGTTCAATTGCCTCTTTGTCGATGTCTGCGCAGGAAATGTTTTTTTGGTCTGCAAATTCAAGCAAAGCCTCGGCTTGTATGCCTGTTCCAGAGCCCATATCAAGAAACTTTTTTCCTTTGACATTTTTCCTGCTAAAAAAATTCCTTAAAGTTTCTGCAAGAAAATAAGAATCTTCTTTTGGCGGGTACATTTTAATATAATTGGGCTTGATACAACCGGGTTTATTTTGAGAGTATAGAAAAAAGAACAAAGCCAAGAGCAGCGGCAACTACAAGAGAAGTTATGATTATTGCGATTAAGAGATAAGCAGGCATTTTCTTTTTCCCGCCAAGTTCAACAGGAGCAGCTGCGAGCGGAGGAAATGTGAGAGGAGGTTTGGCTAAAGCAGGATAAGTTAATCCTTTTCCTGGCGGTTGTAATGACGGTAAAGAAGGAAAACCAGGAAGAGGTCTGGCAGACGGTGTAGGCCTTGTAGCGCCTCTTAAAAAAGCCTGCATAGAGTCTTCTACATCCTGCTGATTATAGCCTGCACTTATTAGGGAGGCTTTTGTTTCTTCTAGAGAAAGGCCTCTTGCCGAAGCAGCCCTAAACGCACCTATTAAGTCTATTCTTTGCATTTTATTTTCGCATTTTTATACTTCTATACTTTGCAGATCTTGCGAAATATGGCAGGTTTTGCCAAGCTTATAGCCAAGCTCGTTTGCAAGTTCTGCAAGAGCAGAGAGTTTTGAAAGGTCGCCGTGAGCGGGTATAACATGCTCTGGATTGACCATATTTATAAAGTCCCGCAAGTCCTCCCTGGCGGCATGGCCGCTTACATGGACGTCTGTGAATATCCTTACTCCTTTTTGCTTCAGCCTTTTATCGAGCTGGCTTCTGTTGGCAATGTTTATTTCAGAAGGGATTACCCTTGAAGAAAAAATTACATTGTCGTTATGTGAAAGATTGAGGGGCATTTCGCTTCTGGATATCCTGTCAAGTATAGAGCCGGGCTCTCCTTGATGGCCTGTGCATACCACAAGATACTTGTTTTTTTCTGCATTGACTCTTTTTAATGCGGAAAGCATCTGCCTTTTATAACTAAAAAGAGAAATTTGTTTTTCAAAAGGGCATATTCCGCAATTTATTGCAGCAGAAACATACTTATGCAGGCTTCTGCCGACAAAAACTACTTTTCTGTTTAATGCCCTGCCAAATTCTACTATGCTTTTTAGCCTTGCAATATGGCTTGAAAAAGTTGTAATCACCATTCCTGAGTTTTTGTTTTCAATCGTGAGCATTACATCTTCCAGAAGCGCTTTTGCAACTTTCTCGCTGGGGGTTTTTCTTTCGTCTGCTGCGTAAAGGCTTTCTACAACCAGGGCTTTGACTCCTTCTTTTGCAATTTTTTTTATTGCCTCGTAATTCGGCTTTTGGCCAAGCTGAGGGGAGTTGTCGAACTTGAAGTCATTTGCATAAAGAACATTGCCTTCTCTTGTGCGGACTGCAATTAAAGAGGTCTGGGGGGTAGAATGGGTTACATTAATAAATTCAACGTTTATTTCTTTGTTGCCTTTAACAGTGTAAGAAGAATTCGGGTGAATTGTCTTGATAGGATTTTTGAAAGGGATATTTTCATCGTTTATCAAGGTCTTAAGGACTTCCATTGTAAAAGGAGTGCCGACAACATCTGCGTTATACCTTCCGGCCAGGTAAGGAACTGCCCCAACATGGTCCAGATGGGCATGGCCAACAAGAATTGCCCGAACTTTATTCCTTACGCCTAGACTATCAAGAATTGTGTCTTCTGGTATTGCATTGATATTTCTTAGCTTTTTTTCAGTCATAATGCCTTCTCTTTCTTCAAGCTCGACGATAGGCGGCAAATACAGGCCGGCATCAATAATTACTGCGTCGTCTTCTGTCTCTATGACAGTCATATTTTTGCCGACTTCAGAATAACCGCCAACAGTATAAATCCTCATTTTAATATAGTCAAGATAGAGGGATTATATTTAAATATGTTCTTATCCTCTATATTTATAAATATTATATGCGTAAATATTTTTTAATAGTAACACTATATATATGCTAGGTATGAAAACTAAAAAATCTAAAACCAAGACTTGTTGTGAAAAGCTGATTTATGCTTTAATTATAGCAGTATTATTGGCTGTTGTTTTGCTTGCAGTAAAGCTTTCGATTAATCTGAGCAAGAGAACAAGCCTTGAAAAATGTGTTTTGCAGCAAGTAACATGCTGCCCGTGCGAGATGGGGGGAAAGCAGGAATGCATGACAGAAGAGCAAGCAAATCTTATGCAGGAAAAGCTTGCAGGAGAATGCCAAAAGGACAGAGTATGCATTGCGATGTATGCCTGCGAGAATATAGAATGCAAATACGAGGATGGAGTTTGCAAAAGAAAGTAAGATTTAAATTAATGTTTTAATTTAATGTAGAATGAAAAAAAGAGGAGAATTTGGCTTAATCTTAGTTTTTATATTAATTGGTTTTATCTTAATTTTAAGCTTAACAAGTATGGGCTTTGGCAAAGATTCCGGTGTCAAGGTTGATAGCCAGGTAATGCAAGAACTGCAAGACAAAGGAAAGGTAAAAGTTATTGTTGTAATGAAAAATGTTGAGGAATTGCCTGACAAACTAAAAGGAGTTTCTATGCAGGCATTAAGAGAACAGGCAATTAATAACATTGCAGGCGAGAGAGTAAAACACAGATTTACAAGCTTTAATGGGTTTTCGGCAAGCCTTACATCAGATGATTTGAAGAAGCTTGAGGCAGACGAAAGAATTGAAAGAATTGACTACGACGCCCCTGTGCATGCTTTTCTGCAAGAATCTGTTCCACTTGTAAATGCCACGCGCACGTGGCCAGTGCAAGTAAACGGAATAAACATAACCGGCGAGGGCGAAACTATATGCATCATAGACACTGGAGTCAACTATACACATCCGGACTTGGGAGGATGCACAATAAAAAATCTGAGCTTGAGCGGAAACAATAAAAGTTATATTTTAGAAAATTCACCCCACCCGTATTCTAATGAGAATGATACTACTTGGATAATCAACTATACTGGATTTGTTAATATTTCAGTACATTTTGTAAACATAAGCACAGAAGATGGTTGGGATTTTGTTATAATTTATAATGGGCAGAATAAAACAATCGCAACTTATTCTGGAACAATTACAAATTTTTGGACGCCTCATTCTGAAGGGGACACTATTTATGTAAGGCTTGTTTCAGATGAAAATATCCCGGGTTATGGTTTTTATATTGACCAAGTGATTAATGGAACAACAAATACATCGTATGATTGGAGCAATTGTACAAAAATTATCGATGGTTGGGATGTTTCAAATAATGACCCTAACCCTTATGATAACCACGGGCATGGAACACATGTTACTGGAATTGCTGCTGCAGATGGCTCAATAAAAGGAACTGCGCCAAAAGCAAAAATAGTTTCTATAAAAGCATTAAATTCCGGCGGATCAGGAACAGCCGGTGAAATTATCGAGGGTATAGAATGGTGTACAGAAAATGCTTTGTTTTATAATATAAGTTCTATAAGCTTAAGTTTAGGATGCAATGCGACTGCAAATGGATACTCGAGTTATTGTGATAGTAACAATGATGGATGTGTTACACCCCAAATGGTTTCTGCTATAAATCAAGCAGTAGGCAAAAATATTTCTGTAATTGCAGCAACAGGAAATAATGGATGGACTAGTGGAATTAGCGGACCTGCATGCATTCAAAATGTGACTGCTGTTGGGTGGTCGACTGATGATACTGATATAATCCACGCGGATAGCAATAGAAATAATATTACAGATTTATTCGCGCCTGGAAGCTCTATTAATTCTACATCGCGGACTGGAGGATATACTCTAATGGAAGGAACATCAATGGCAACACCGCATGTTGCAGGGGCTTTTGCACTTGTGAGGCAGTTTTACAGGCAGCAAACAGGAAAGATTTTAACGCCCGTGGAAATACAGGATGTCTTGAATAATACTGGCAAACTAATAGATGACTCTGGGGGAAGTGGATTGAACTTTTCAAGGATTGATGTTTATTCTGCTATATTGAGCCTGCCTGGGCCTGTTTTAACTGTTTACTCCCCAGTCTATAATGGATTTTATAATTCGTCCTCAAACATCTTGGTCAATTTTAGCGCGATTGATGCAGGAAGTGTTAGTGCTTTGTGGTACTATAACGGAACTGCGAATGTTACATATACGTCTGAAAATTACACCAACATTAGTGAAGAAAAGTCTAATACTTTTATTTTTTATGCAAATGACAGTTCTGGAAATATAAGCAAAACCAATGTAGTGTTTTACTCAAGCTTTGATATTCCAACAATTAATTTTACAAACCCTACAATAGAAACAGGCAATTATTCCCAAAGGGCTATTTGGGCTAATGTCACGGCAAATGATACGACTCTTTCTGCGATTACAGTTTATTTATATAACTCAACAGGGCTTGTAAATCAAACAAGCAGTTCAGCAAGCCCTTTCTTTATTAATTTTACTAACCTAAATGGCGGGGCCTATTATCTAAATGCGACTGCAAATGACTCTGTTGGAAATATAAATAAAACAGAAACAAGAACAATAAATATTGAAATAGACAATCCTCCAAGCATAACAATAAACTCGCCTGCAAATGGGACTTGGTATAATGCATCGAGGTTTAATATTTCAATTAATGAAAATGGCTCATGCTGGGCTGTCTTTAATGATGTTACAAACATAACCCTAAACAATATAACTTCAGCAAGAACATCTTTTTTCCATGAGAATACGAGTGTGAACGAGACAACTACACTAAGATATAATGTAACTTTTTACTGCAATGATACAAGTGGAAATTTAAACTCAACTGCAAGAAGATATTTTGGTGTTGATAAGACTGCGCCCATAGTGAGTTATGTGAGCCCTGCACATAATTATAATACAACAGATACAACACCTACTTTTACATATAGAGTCAATGACTCAAATGATATTTCAAGCTGTAGTTTATTAATAGACAATGTTGTTAAAGATACAGCTTTGAACGTACTAAACAATACAGACCAGACACTCACACCTGAAAGTGCGCTTTCTGTTGCTGATCACGAATGGCAGGTTAGTTGTATAGACGAAGCAGGAAATACGGGAATCACCCCCAGCCACAGAGATATAACAATCACTTCTTCTGATGGAGAGGATGGTGATGGCGGAGATGGGGGAAGCACAACAACTGGTGCGGATGAAGAGTACACTGGAGTGACTTACACTCTTGCAGAGAGTGTTATCAAGAATGGAACAGATAAAAAGCTAATGGAAGAAGATAAAGTTATTTTTAAAATTAACAACAGAAGCCACACACTCACTATTGTAGATGTCAAAAATAAAAGTATAAGGATTAAGATTGAAAGCGATATAATAAGGGCGGACTTAAACATTAGCGATGAGAAAAAATTTGACTTGAATAAAGATAATTATCTTGACTTTTATGTCAAGTTGAACGGGATAACTGGATTGGTGGCAAATATTACAATGAAAGAGATTTATGAACTTTCTAATATCAGCATTAATGCAACACAGGGCAATGAAAGTATAACCGGGACGGGTGGCAGCGAGGGAGGGGAAAGCAGGATAAGCAAAGCGTTTGTATGGGCTAAAAGCAAAATTATCGGTATGTTCAGCAGCTGGACATGGAAAACACACCTTTATGTTTGGATTACAACCGGGGTTGTTGTTATTGGATGGGTTACAACAGCAATACTAATCCGAAGGCATTATAAAAAGAAAAAATACTATGAAAAAGGATTAGAATAAAAGATAAAAGTAAAAATGGAGAAGAAACTTAAACCGAGCCTTAGAGAGAATAAAAGGTATCTTTTGCTGGAAACATCGGCAAGCAAAGAAGAAATAGAGCAGGCAATCCTGGACTATATTGGGGCATTGGGCTTTGCAAAAACAGGCTTGAGTTTTATCAAGAATAATATTCTTGCTGTAAACCGGGAAAAAGTGAATGAAGTTAGAGCTGCCTTGTGCCTTTTTCATAAACTTATAAAAATTGCAAGGGTAAGCGGGACAATTAAAGGCTTAGAAAAGAAAAGCCGGAAGAGTTAATCTGGAAAGAGTTAGTAAAAAGAGGAAAGGATGGCAAAAAAGAAAAAGAGGAAAGCTAAGCCACAAACAAATAGGCTAGGAATTCAAGGCAGAAGTATCGAAGATGTACTGAAATCAAACAAGAGTTTTTTCATATTTTTACTGGCTTGTGCTGCAATTGTGTCGTTGCTTGCTGTAATGCCAAGATTTTTTACAATGCCGACTGGAAAGGCTATATTCAGCATATCAGACATACAGCCTACAAGCGAGTCTGTCATAGGGCAGGCAACCATTGCATTAAAATCAGGAGAGCTAATCCCTGCAGATGCGATTGTTAAGGCAAGGCTGAATGAACAAGAAAAAAGCATCCTGCTTTCTTCGCTTATTGAAGGAGAAAAATCAACAGGAAATTTTTATATTGAAAATGCGGGCTTGGAGGGGAGCGGAGAGGGGTTTGGGGTTGCAGGGGAAAAGAAAACCTATCCAACAATATATTTCAGGCTTAGAATTGACAAAACAACGCCCGATAGCAAGCAGCCTGCTTACAGCGTGACAGGCTCTGCTATAGAGACAAGATTTATAGACGGGCAAGTGTCTGCCTTAAAAGAATTTGCTTATAATCTTGGCGAGGGCGAGACAGCAAGCATTGAGGCAGAAAGCGTGCATACTGAAAATAATGCCTTGACTGATGACACTTTGGCTTTGGCTGTTGAAAATAATGCTGCAGTTGTTTCTACAAATTACTATGAAATTGAAGAAGGGTTTGGCAAAGAATACTCTGGCGAGGCAACCTTGAGCCTTAATATTGATGTTTCTAAATTCGGGCTTTTTCCTGAAGAGGGGGACTTGCAGATAGAAATTTTATATAACGATGTTGAAATTGTAAGCGGCGAAAAAGAAGTTGCAATAGCCGAGGCAGAAGCAAGCAGCCAAGAAAGCAGCGAGAATATTACAGAAGAACTTAACCAGACAAAAGCAATCCCGGACATAACAATTCAAGCCAATACAAATTACACATTCAGCCTTGCTGAATATTTCACTGGCGCGGAAAATTATACTGTCAGAGAAATTGAGAACATACAGGCAACAATTGATGGGAATTTAATTACTTTTGCGCCTGATTCTGGATTTATAGGCGGGAGAAATGCAAGTGTAACAGCATACTCGAAGGCAGAAAGCATTGAAAGCAACAGCTTTAATGTAGATGTTGTCAAGAGCAAGATAACCTTTTCGGTAAAGGCAGTGCCTGGAAATATGACCGAGTGCCCTGCAAACCTAAGCATGCCTGGCTTGTACACACTAAACAAAAGCCTGACTGCGACTGACACTTGCTTTACAGCCGAGGCAGACAACATAACACTTGACTGCAGAGGATTTAACATAACAGGAGATGATGTAGGGTTTGGAGTCTACTCAAGCGGGTATAAAAACTTTACAATAAAAAACTGCAAAATTTATAATTTCCTGCATGGCATAAAATTAGAAAACACTGAAAACAGCACGATTGTGAATAATACATTAAAAGAAAATAATCTTTATGGGGCTTACATTTTGTCAAGCTCAAGCAATAATTTGACGAATAATATTGTAAGCAACAACTACCAACACGGACTATCCTTCAGCCTAAACTCAGACTACAATGTATTAGTAAACAATACTGTGGAAACAAATAGCCAAGACGGAATAAATATTATTAGCTCTGATAATAACATCTTAACAAGCAATAAAGTGAGTAATAACAGCCGAGATGGAGTCTACTTAAATTCCGGCTCTGGAAACACGCTTGCAAGCAATAATGTAAGCTATAACAATAATTATGGGATAGGGCTTTATTCAAGTTCAGATAATAACATTTTAAGCAGAAATAATCTGAGCGGGAATTATGATGGTATACACATTGAATCAGACTCTAACAATAATAGTTTAATATATAACAGCATAATTAACAGCACCAGGTATAGCATATATATTAATGCAAGTTCGAATAATATAACACAAAACAGTCTTAAAGGCAAAATTTCTTCTGGGTATATTGGGATATTTCTTTATTCTGGCGCAGGCAACAATATCTTGGATAAAAATACATTGTATGACTATGGTTTTGGGATATATCTTAAATCAAGTTTTGGGAATAGTTTGACAGGAAACCAGATAAACAATAGCAACATCATCTCGGGGCAAACCGGGATATATCTTCATCAGAGTTTTAACAATAATTTAGCAGAAAATAAGGTAAATGAAAGTTACTACGGAATATTCTTGAATTTAAGTTGGGGCAATAACCTAACCGGAAATAAAGTATATGATAATGCGAAAAATGGCATATTCTTAAAGGAGAGTTTTGATAATACATTAAGCAGAAATAATGTGAGTGGACGATATTATGTTGGTAACGGAATACTCCTTGACTTGAGTTCGAATAATAGCTTAGCAAAAAATAATGTAAAAAATCAGCAGGGGGGGATATATATTATTAATAGTTCTAATAACAGTTTAAGCGAGAACGAGGTAAGTATTAACACTGCTGGAGGGTTAATGCTCGAGTCAAGCTCGAACAATATATTAATAGGGAATAATGCAAGCAACAATGAGGTAGGCGCAAGTGGGATATCCCTTTCTCAAAGTTCGAATAATAATTTAACAGGGAATAATATTAATAGTAATGGAGCTAATGGAATAAGTATCTACAACAGCTTAAATAACGATTTAATTGGGAATAATGCAAGTTATAATAACGAGGGTATATACCTTTATAATTCTAGCAATCATAGATTAAACGATAATAGAATTGATAGAAACAATCGGGGAATTTATATTTACCAAGGTTTAAACAATAACTTAACAAGTAATAATGCAAGTTACAATACTTTGGGGGTATTTTTATACACGAGTTTGAACAATAACCTATATAATAATGATGCAAACAATAACAGTGAGGGGGGAATATTGATATGGGCCAGCTCAAATAATAGTATATTAACAAACAATATTTTAAATAAAAACGGCGAGTATGGGATACAAATAGATACGGGTTCGAATAATACTTTATTAGAAAATAACATAACGAACAGTAACACGATAGGAATATATCTTAGTTATTCAAATAAGAATAACCTAACAGGGAATAATGTTAATCACAACAAGCAAAGTGGAATTTATTTTTACTCGAGCTCGAATAATTCTTTGATTTTGAACACTCTTTATAACAATAGCCAGAACGGAATATATGTCACATACCTTTCGAGCAACAATGTCTTAATGAGCAATAATGCAAGTAAAAATAACCTTTCTGGAATATACTTAGATTGGGGTTCAAATAATCTAATATCCAATATTGTAAATGAAAATTTGGATTATGGGATTTATACTTATGCATTTGGAGGCAATAGATTCATTGAAAATGAGGCAAACAATAACCAAAAAAGCGGAATTTTCATTTATCTTAGCTCAAATAATAATTTGAGTAGAAATCGAGTGGGCAATAATAGTAACCATGGGGTATATATTAATTATAGTTCAAATAATGCTCTGAGTGAGAATAATATTACGAATAATAATAGGTATGGAATATATGTTCAAGAAAGTTCGGGGAATAATTTGACACAAAACAATATAAATAATAATACTTTGTATGAAATATACCTTCAAACGAGCATAAATAATAGACTTTCAGGGAATATTATAATTGGAAACAGAGAGAATAACAAATCAAACTATGGCATTTATCTTTTTTCTAACTCCAACAATAACACTTTAATCTTAAATTCCATTAGTGACAGCAACCATTCGGGGGTATGCCTTAATTTGAGTTTCAACAATACTCTTGCTTCTAATACAATAACCAACAACAAGAGGTACGGATTGTTGCTTGTTATAAATAGCTCTGGCAATACAGTCTACAACAACTTTTTCAACAACACAAACAATACGTGGGACAACTCAACTATTGGCAATATGTGGAATGTGACTTATAACTGCACTGGGGCAAGGAATATTTTAGGGGCTAGGTGCATGGGCGGAAACTACTGGAGCGATTATACTGGAGAGGATAACGGGCTGGGGTCAGTAGGGGGCATACCAAATATAGAAGGAGACGGGATTGGTGACACAAATGTGCCTTATAACTCAAGTAGTAGGATACCTGGCGGGAAAGGGGACTGGCTGCCGTTAATGCATGTCCCAAACGAGCCACCGGGCACGCCTTCTGTAATCCTCAATAGTTCTCTCGGAAAGAACATGACTGATGAGGATTTGTTATGCTGGGCGAGGGCTATTGACTCGCATGACATGGACAGGCTTGACTATTCTGGGTACTGGTATAAAAATGGAGAACAGCAGATAAATGTTTTGAGCAGGATAATCGGAGGAGCAAGCGTGGATTATGGGTTTGGGGTGGCTGCAGACAACGAGCAGGATATAATTATTGTGGGGTTTACAAACTCGTTTGGTGAAGGGCAGAGGGATGTATGGACAATTAAATATAATTCATCCGGCTCGCAGGTTTGGAATAAAACTATTGGAGGTGTGAACAATGAATCAGCAAGCGATGTTGCTATGGACGGCTCGGATAATATTATTGTAACTGGATATACAGAATCATTCGGAGAGGGGCTAAAAGATATATGGACAATCAAGTATGATTCAAGTGGTTCGCAGATATGGAATAAGACATCTGGCGGGCTTTATGATGATGAAGGCTTTGATATTGCTGTTGACAAAAACGATAGTGTGGTTGTTGGGGGGTATACAAAATCATTTGGCGACACAGACGGAGACTTTTGGATTTTGAAGTACAGCCTAAATGATGGCTATACTTTATGGAATAAAAAGTTTGGCGGAAGCAATATAGACTATGCAACCGGGGTTGCTGTTGACAGCTGGAATGATATAATTGTTGTTGGGTATACATACTCGTTCGGCGCAGGCAACAGCGATTTCTTAATAGTAAAATATGATGAAAACGGGGGTTATTTATGGAATAAGACCCTTGGAACAACAGGGCCTGAATTTGCACAAGATGTTGCTGTGGACAGCGAGAATAGCATAATTGTGGCAGGGCATAATGGCTCAGCAGGGGAAAATGATGTATTAGTGGTAAAATATAATTTAAGCGGGGCAAATAAATGGAATGCAAGCTTTGATTCTGGGGCAAATGATTACGGCTTTGGGGTGGATGTTGACAGCGAGGACAATATCATTACTGCGGGATATACAAACATAACAGGAAACAACGGCCTGTTGCTTTTAAAGTTCAATTCATCTGGCAGCCTTGTCTGGAACAAAACATTTAGTAGTGAAAATGAAAGTGCGGAGGGCTATGATGTGCATGTTGATAGTCTGGACAACATAATTGTTGCTGGAAATTACAGCCAAGGCAATGGAAGTGTTTTGCTTATGAAATATTACGGGTTCGGCCTAGTGAACCAGACTGAAAGCGAGTGGGTTAATGTTGCAGTATTAAGCAACAATGAAACAGAAATTGATGAAAATTGGAGCTGCAGAGTAAAAGCTTATGATAAGACAGCAAGCAGCAGCTATCAAATGAGCGGGAGTATCACAATAAAACAAATATTGTCTATTTCATTTATTTCGCCTGAGAATATAACATATCTTTATAATAACATTCTTGTAAATATAACAAATTCAAGCAATGTGCAGGCAATTTGGTGGAACAATGGAAGCCTTGACCAGGATAATATTACGTATACAGAGCCGGTGTCTTATTATTTTAGCGAGGGAAGCCACACAATCTATGCCTGGGGGAATAATAGCGAAGGCGCTGTAGAAGAAGCAAGCGTGACATTTTCTGTAGACGTCAGCACGCCTTATGTTGAGTTTATTTCTCCTCAAAATATAACTTATATTACCCCTAAAATACTTATCGATATAATAAAAAATTCAGGCACAGAAAATGTTTGGTGGAACAATGGAAGCCTTGACCAGGATAATATTACGTATACAGAGCCCGTGTACTATAATTTCAGCGAGGGAAGCCACACAATCTATGCCTGGGGGAATAATACGTTTGGAGAAGTTACATCAGCGAATGTGACTTTCTTTATTGACAGTATAATGCCCGAAATCAATTTTACAGAGCCGACAATTGAGGCGGGCGCTTCTCCACAGTCAGCAATCTGGGCAAATGTTACAGCAAATGACACAAACCTTGCAACAATTAAAATTTACTTGTATAATTCAACAGAATTATTGAATTCAACAGACTCATCAATAGGAGAGTTGTCGCTTTTTGTTAATTTTACAAGCTTGGCTGACGGAATTTATTATTTAAATGCAAGCGCGAACGACACTGCTGGAAATACAAACTGGACAGAGACAAGAGAAATAGTGCTTAATGCGTATTATCCATTGTTGACAATTATTTCTCCGGCAAATAACTCATGGCAGAACGGGTTGAGGTTTAATGTAAGCATAAACAAGCTCGGGATTTGCTGGGCAACATTCAATGACACAAATATTACTCTCTTAAATGTAAGCTCTACATGGACTTCTTTCTACTACTTTAATGCAAGTGGGGTGAATGAAACAAGCCAGAACAACACTTATAATGTAACTTTCTATTGCAATGACAGCTTTAACAGAATAAATTCAAGCATGCGGTTTTTTGGGGTTGACAAGACAAGCCCAAACATAAGCTTGCTTTCTCCTGCTGCTGGCTACTCAACAACTTCTGCTTTAATTGAATTCAGCTTTAATGTTACTGACAATCAAAGCGTATCTTCATGCAGGCTTATTATTGATGGAAGCATTGCTGAAACAAAAACATCAATCAACAAAAGCATGGCAAATACAATAAACCATACTTTATCGTCAGCAGGAAGCCATACTTGGAGGATAAACTGCACTGATGAGGCGGGTAATGAGGGAAACTCAAGCTCAAGAAGTTTGACAATAACAGCTCCCGTCACTCCTTCTGAGCCAAGTGGAGGAGGGGGCGGAGAAGCAGGGGCAGCAGGATACTGGACAACAACCTATTTTGTCAATAATTCAAAATTTGAAGCAGGGTATACAACACTTGTCAGATTAAAAGAAAGGCTGGGAGTCACTGTAAACTCTGCTTATCACTATGTGGGGATTGTGGCTTTGACAAGCACAACAGCAACAATTAATGTTACAAGCATGACTCAACAAGCAACTTTTAGTGTGGGACAAGAAAGGAGGTTTGAAGTTACAAATGACAGTTATTATGATATTCTTGTTAGATTAAATAAAATTGCAACTGTGGCTGGCAACCTTAGTGCAAATATCACAGTTAAAAAGATACATGAATCGATAACCGGGGCTGTAATAACTCCGCCCCCGACAGAACAGCCAGAACAGCCTCCTGCCGAGGGGATTCCGACGGAAGCGGAGGAAAAAAAGGAGGAAAAAAAGCCAAACTTGTTTTTGGTATTGCTGATAATCTTAGCAATTTTTGCTGTCCTCGGAATTGCGGGATTTATAGTCTGGAGAGAGATTATTAAAAAACAACCGGCAGGCGAAGAAGAGGAAGAAGAAATGCCTCCGGCACAGCCTCCTGCATCCCCTGCAGATTATCCTCCACCATCCCCTGAGCCTGTAACTCAACCTACGCCTGCCACGCAACCAGCCCAACAACAAGATAATGAACAAGACACCAAAACCCAGTAAAAAGTGCGTTGTTGCATGATTAGGCAACAACTCTAAGTATCCTATAATTTGCTTTATACTTTTTTAAATGCTTAATCAAATCTTTGGGCTTTTTCCTGCATAACACCACGCTCTTAGTTAATCTTTCACATTCTTTAGGATTGAATATGCCTTCTCTAAAATAAGAATACGCGCCAAAATTAGAATAATCGGAAAAACCATACAGCTTTCTATTGAATTCTAACCTTTTCTTTGGGCTTATTGAATCAAATCTGTAGATAAGCAAATATTTCATAGATACTTATAGAAAACGAAATATTTAAATATTACTGTATGTTAATACAGTATGTATATACAGTAAAATGAGGGATTGGAAAGAGTATAATGGGAAGCTTATAGAAAGAGGAAGATACTACATTAATCCCAGATTTCTTGAAAGCTGGAATGAAGAAATAAAGGAGATGAATGCTGGAAAGATTGGAAATCCTTACTTCTATCCTAAAACAATGATAGAATTTCTAGCAATTCTTCATTGCAAGGGAAATGACTATAGAACTTGCGAAGGAATAATAGAAGGAATATCTGAAAATTATAAATTTGAGTTTCCAGTTATAAGCTATACTCAAATTTGCCGTCGTGTAAATTTGTTGGAAATTAATTTTGAAATTAATGAAGATAATTTAATTGTAGCAGGAGATGGCTCTGGAGAAAAATCAACAAAAAGAGGAGGCTGGATGAGAGAAAAATGGAAAGTCAAAAAAGGCTGGATTAAAGTTGTTATTCTTGGAACTCCTGATGGAAAAATTGTCGATATTCGAGTAGGAACAGAAGCTCTCGATGAAAGAGCTTCTGTTCGTGGAATGATAAAAGACAATCACAAGAAAATAAATAAAGTAATTCTAGATGGATTGCATGATTGCAGAAAAACTTTTGATTTATGTGAGAAATATAAAATTGAAACTGCAATTAAGATTAGAAAAAATGCTCAAACAAAAGCAAAAGGTTCTCCAAGAAGAAAGCGGGAAGTTATTTTTTATCAAAGCATGGAGCATAAGCAATGGGTTAAGAAAAAAGGATATGGATTAAGATGGCCTGCTTCAGAAGGCATCTTTTCAAGGCAAAAAACAATTTTTGGAGAATATGTTGCCGCGAAGAAGAAAAGAAACATGTATCATGAAGTTAAGTTGAAATTCTGGGCTATTAATAAACTAAACAAAATTTAGGGATTGTTGTTAGAAAGAGTTGTTGCATTTTTTAGGGATTATGCAACAACGCAGTAAAAAGCAAAGCTTTAAAAACTGGCAGTTTTTTAATAAAATATAGAGAGAAGGAGAATTTAAATTAAATGATTATCTCTTTTTAATATGGATATACCTATGGAGATGCAGAATCAGGTAATGGGCTATGATAGAACTGCAACTATGTTCTCGCCCGACGGCCATTTGCTTCAGGTAGAGTATGCAGAAAAAACTGTCAGGCTTGGAAGTTTAAGCATCGGATTTTCATGCAAAGACGGAGTGGTTATCGTAGCAGACAGAAGGCTAAAGGATAAGTTAGTTGACCCGATATCTGCGAACAAGATAGCTGAAATTGATAGCAATATTATAGCTTCTACAGCAGGAATAATCTCAGACGGGAGGATATTAATTGACCGGGCAAGGCTGATAGCCCAGCAACATAGAGTAACTTATGATAGCGAGATAGACGTGGAAAGCATAATAAGAGAGCTTTCGGATATAAAGCAGGCTTACACCCAGTATGGGGGAGCAAGGCCTTTTGGAGTGTCCATTCTGGTTTCAGGAATAAGCCACAAGAAACCAAAATTATATGTTTCAGATGTTACAGGAAATTATTTTGAATACAAGGCAGGCGCGATAGGAGAAAATGACGAAAAGGTCAAAGAAATGCTGAGAGAAGAGTTCGATGAAAAAATGAATGTGGAAGAGGCTCTAAAGCTCGGAATGAAAATATTCAAAAGGCTGCTTGAAAAGAACTTTGAAATAGGAAGATTTGATGTTGCTTATATCAAGATAGGCGAGAAAGGAATTAAAAGATTAGAAGGAGAAGAGCTGAAGAAATACATTAAATAAGATGGCCAATACAGAAGCAAGGATTAAGATTAAAAACAAAAATTTTGAAATTCTGGTGGATTTAGATAAAGCCCTAGATCTGAAGAAGGGAAAAAATGTTCTGCCACAAGAATGTCTTGCTGTAGATGTAGTTTTCTCGGATACAAAGAAAGGGCTTAAAGTTTCTGAAAAAGATTTAAATGAGGCTTTTGGAACAAGCGATATTTTTGCGGTCGCTGAAAGAATTGTGAAAAATGGCGAGATTTTGCTGCCTGCGGAATATAAAAAGAAAGAACAGGATAATAAAAGAAAGCAGATGATAGAGTTTCTTGCCAAGAATGCCATAGACCCTTTAACAAAAAGACCGCATACCCCAACAAGGATAGAAGAAGCCTTAGACAAAGCAGGAGTCAATATAGACAACCGGGCTGTAGAGGAGCAGATTCCAAGAGTGATAGAAGAGTTGAAGAAAGTGATGCCAATAAAAATCGAAAATAAAAAGCTAAAGATAAGGGTTCCTGCGATGTATACAGGAAAGGCTTATGGCTTGCTACAAATCTACAAAGAGAAAGAAGATTGGCTTGACAACGGGGATTTAAGCTGCGTGATAAACTTGCCTGTAGGACTGCAGATGGAATTTTATGATAAATTAAACTCAATCACACATGGCTCTGCTATTGCAGAAGAGGTTAAATAATGGCACTAAAAGAAAGTAAAGAAGAAAAAATTGAAGAAAAAATGGAAAAGGTTAGTCCGGCAGAAGGCGAAGAGAAAAGAAAACTTGTGATACCGGGAGAGGTTGTTGTTTCTGGAGACGAATACTTGCCCGGAGAAGGGACAAGAAAAGAAGGACAGGATATTATTGCCAGCAAGTACGGACTTGCAGACATATCAGGAAGGCTTGTCAGGATAATCCCGCTTTCTGGAAGCTATTTTCCCAGGTATGGAAATACAATTATAGGAAAAGTTACAGATCTGACATTCAACGGCTGGTTAATAGACATAGAGTCTCCTTATTCTGCATTCCTTTCTATTATAGAAGTTCCAAGGTTTATAAGCAAAGAAAACCTCGCAGATTTCCTTGATATTGGGGATATAATTGCCTGCAAGGTTACAAATGTAAAAAGAAAAAATGTAGACTTAACAATACATGCAAAAGGGCTTGGGAAGCTTGAGGGAGGTATGATTATGAAAATCAACTCAAATAAAGTTCCAAGAGTGATAGGAAAAGAAGGAAGCATGATAAAATTGATAAAGCAGGAAACAAATTCAGAGATAATAGTAGGGCAAAACGGGCTTGTATGGATTAAAGCAGAGAGTATAGAAAATGAATTAAAGGCTAAAGAAGCCATTTTATTTGTCGTAAGCAGGAGTTATATTGAAGGTCTTACAGAGAAAGTAAAAGAATTTTTGGAGGCTGGAAAAATATGAGCTATACAAAACGAGTAGACGGAAGAAAGTTTGATGAATTCAGGGAAATGAAAGCAGAAGTCGGGGTAATTAAAAATGCAGATGGCTCTGCCCTTTTTGCGTTTGGAGATACAGTCGCATTGGTGGCAGTTTATGGGCCAAAGCAGTTGCATCCACAACATCTACAAAATCCCCAGAAAGGAGTCTTAAGATGCATATATGACATGCTTTCTTTTAGTGTGCCTGAAAGGAAAAGGCCGGGGCCAAGCAGGAGAAGCCTGGAAATCAGCAAGGTTACAGAGTGGGCTTTATCCTCAATAGTAGACCTTGACAATTTTCCGAATACGGTAGTTGATGTTTTTATTACTATAATCTCTGCAAATGCAAGCACAAGAGTCGCAGGAATTAATGCTGCTGCAATGGCACTTGCGGATGCAGGAGTCCCAATGAAAGAAATGGTTGGCGCTGTTTCAATAGGCAAGATAGACAGGCAGCTCGTGGTTGATGTTTGCAAGGAAGAGGAAGATTATGAGGAAGGCGAGGGGGCAACTGATATTCCAATGGCTTTCCTTTCAAAGTCCGGAGCAGTAAGTTTGCTTCAGCTTGACGGCGAGATAAGGCCAGAAGAGCTGAAAAAGGCTATCAAACTTGGAAAAGAAGCTTGCAAAAAAATATTCGAATTGCAGAAAAAAGCATTAAAAGAAAAGAAAATGGAGAAATCATAAAATGGAACTTTCAAAACTCACAAAAAAAAGAATACATGAATATTTAAAGACAGGAAAAAGGTTTGATGGCAGGGACTTGCTGGATTTTAGAAAAATAGAGATAGATACAAATGTGATTAAGAATGCAGATGGCTCTGCCAGAGTAAAATTTGGAGACACAGATGTCATAGCAGGCGTAAAGCTTGATGTAACTGCGCCATTTCCTGATTCAGAAGACGAAGGAGTTTTGATAACAACTGCAGAATTTTTGCCTTTGTCCTCACCAAGATTTGAGCCTGGCCCTCCCCAGATTGATGCTGTAGAACTCGCCAGAATTGTTGACAGAGGATTAAGAGAAAGCGGTTTTATAGAATTTGATAAGTTAAGCATAAGCAAAGAAAAGGTCTGGAGTATTTTTGTAGATATTTATCCTATGAATGCAGATGGCAATTTAATAGACGCAGGCGCACTTGCTGCGGTCTTGGCTTTGAAAACTGCGAGGCTGCCAAAATACGATGAAAAGAAAGAAAGGGTTGTTTTTGGAGAGCTTACAGAGAAGAAACTTCCTTTGACTAATAAAATGCCGCTTAATATCACATTTTATAAAATAGGCAAAAATATAATTATTGACCCTGTGCAAGAAGAAGAAGACTCTAGCGAGGCGAGAATAAGCATTGCAGCAAGCAAGGATAAAGAGGTATTATTGCATGCATTGCAAAAGGGCGGAGAAAATGTGTTTACAGAAGAAGAAATAGACATTATAATTGAAAACGCTGAAAAAAAGCAGGATATTTTGGCGACAAAAGTGAAAGAAAAGTTAGAAAAAGGTTTAAAAAGCAAGTAACTAGATAAGATAAGGAAAATGGCAGAAGAATTCACAAAATATGAGACTGCAAGAATTCTCGGGGCGAGAGGCTTACAGATAGCTATGGACGCGCCTCTTTTAATAAAGTTTGAAAAAGAGGAACTTGAAAAAGTAAAGTTTGACCCTATAGAGATAGCAAGAATAGAGTTTGAGTCCGGGGTTTTGCCTATAACTGTCAAAAGGCCAATGCCAAGAAAAATAGATAAAAAACTAAAGAGGGAAGTTGTGAAAGAAGTGAAGGAAGGCGTAAAGAAAGAAATGGAAGAAGTGAAGGAAGGAGGAGAGATAATGGAGATTGTGCAGCCTGAAGATGAAGTAGAAGCAGAGGAAAAGCCGGAAGAAGAAGGGATATAATTCTATATGAAGATTGCTTAGCTTCTAAGGTTTTCTGTATTAATTCTAAAGAAGGTTAGTTTTTTATACTTAATTTTTCTTATTTATTTATGAAGGCAAAAGAGGTTACTTCCAAGATTATATTGAATTCAAGAGGCGAAGAAACAGTAGAAATTTTGACGAAAACTGCTTTTGGCACGTTTTCGGCTTCGGCTCCGAGTGGAAAGAGTGTCGGCAAGTACGAGACGCCGGCGTTTGTTCCGAATATTAAAGTTTCTCTAAGAAACTTAAAAGATGCCTCTGAAAAAATTCTTGCGGTTGAAATGGACAATTTCCTTGACCTTGATGAAATTGAAAAAATTATTCCGAAAGAAAAGTTTGGCGCAAATGTCCTTTTTGCACTTGAATCTAGCTTGTTGAAAGCACTGGCAGCAGAACAAGGCAAAAATTTGTGGCAGGTGATTAATCCAAAAGCCAAGAGTTTTCCGTACCCTGTTGGAAATTGCATAGGCGGCGGCAAGCACACTGCAGGCAAGCTTAAGCCAGAGTTTCAGGAATTTCTTGTTATACCTATGAATGAAAAATTTATTGACAGAATATTTACAATGAGAAGGTTTCACGAACTTTGCGGAAAAAGGCTTGAACTGCTCGGCGCAAAAGGAAAGCCAAATGATGAGAATGCATGGTCCACCACACTTGGAAACGACAAGACACTTGATGTGATGGAAGAAACCCGTGATGAGCTTGTAAATGAAATCGGGCGGGATGTCCTTATCGGTGTGGATGTTGCTTCTTCAAGCTTCTTCGAGAACGGCAAATACAATTATATTAATCCGCCGGAAGAATTGGATACACAAGAACAAATAAATTATTTGGCAAGGCTTATTGAAAAATATGAGCTTGGCTATGTCGAAGATCCATTGCAAGAAGAAGATTTTAACGGCTTCTGGAAATTGAAAGAAGAGGCAAGGAAAATTGACTCTTGCTTAATTGTTGGAGACGACTTGACAGTCAGCAAGTTAGAAAGACTGAAAGAGGCAGTAAAGAGGCAGAGCATTTCTGCTTTGATAGTCAAGCCAAACCAAAATGGCAGCCTTTTGGAAATAGGCAAGGTTATGGAGTTTGCAAAGAGCAGAAACATTAAGACTGTTTTCTCACATCGCTCAGGAGAGACAATGGATTATGCTCTGGCTGACTTGGCATTTGGATTTCAAGCAGACTATATTAAGACCGGAGTGGCTGGAAAAGAAAGAGAAGTCAAACTGCAGAGGCTTGTGAATATTGAGAAAGAGATTGAAAAATGATCAGAACACCCGCAGGTTTATAAAATACGAATTGTTATTATAATTATGGTTAAAAGATTGTTAGTAGCCTCTTTGATTCTTATTTTAGGGTTAAGTGTTTTTGTTTATGCTTGGGCAGGAGAAGCATCTGTAACAATTGATAAAGGTTGGAATTTAGTTTATGGGTTTATGAGCCCAGACCAATTAGATGGACAAGTTTTGGAGAAAAGTAATATAAAAGCAATTTATGGTTTTGTGCCAACAACTCAGCAATATGTTAGAATGTATCCTAATCCTAACACTGCAGTTCTTAATAACTTGGAAGGCGAGCCTTTTGATTTTGAACAAGATTTTTCTCAAACCGGCTTTTGGGTCTATTCAGATAAAGCTGAAAGAACAAAGTATTGGCTAAATAATGTTCCGGTTTCTCTTGATAAAATAAAACTATACAAGGGGTGGAATTTTGTAGGAATAACTCCTAAATTCCAAGGTTATTCGTTTAATCAAATAAAAGGAAACTGCAATGTTCTTAAGGTTTATACATATAGCGAAAGTGAAGGTGGATGGCTAAATACAGAAAATTATCCAAATAGCTTAAACGATGAAAGAGCATTGGGAGAAGCGGCATCGCAAATGCGCGGATTGGTAGTTAAAGTTTCAAATAATTGTAATTTCGGTGTAAGTAGCGGAGGAATTAGTGCTCCTCCAGCAATACCTTCATAAAATGGAAAACAAAAAAGGAATGAATGCATGGATTTGGGTTTTGATAATCTTAATTTTGATTGCTGTTGGAATCGGTGTTTATTTCTGGTTTTTTGGTGGAAGTGCTGGAACCGGAATTGGTGGAATTTCTGTACCTCAGCCTCCTGCTTTGCCTTCTGGATAAAAGGATAAAAGCAGAGAAGTAAAAGCTTAAAAACCCCTGAAATTTGTCGGTTGTATAAATTTGTATAATTATCACGTACCGGCTGCGACAAACCCGGAAAAACCCGTGAACCTTATTATAATCTTTTAAAATGCCAAGAAAGAAAAAAGTTGAAACAAAGAAAACTAATAAAAAAGTAGTTGAAACTAAAACTGAAGAAAAGAAAGTTGAAGAAAAAAAAGTAGAAACGAAAAAGATAAGCAGAGAAGAATTGATTGAAAGGGCCAAAAAGCTGGCGGAGGGGGTTGAAGAGAAAAAAATTGATTTGAAAGAAAAGCTTTTAGAAGGAAGGAAGAAGGTTACACTTGTCCCGATTGAAGATTATGTCAAGTATAGTGCATGCATGGGCACAAAAATAATCATGCCGGGCATGAGGCAGTATGTATACAAAAGAAGAGCAGATGGCATAGCTGTAATAAATACAAACCTTATCGACGCAAAGTTGAAAGAGGCTGCAGAGTTCTTGTCAAAATATAATCCAGATCAGTTTATTGTTGTTTGCAAGAGGGATGTAGGCTGGAAAGCCGCGGAATTGTTTGGCAATCTAACCGGAGCAAGAGTATTTATAAAGAAGTACCCTGCAGGCATAATAACAAATATCTCACTGCCCAATTTCTTTGAGCCGGACATGGTTTTTATATGCGATCCTTGGATGGATAAAAATGCATTAAACGACGCTGTAACAATGAAGAAAAAAGTTTTGGCATTAGTCGATACAAACAATTATGTTTTTGGGATAGACAAACTCGTGCCTTGCAACAATAAAAACAATAAAAGTGTTGGGCTTATGCTTTACATACTTGCCAGAGAGTATCTAAAAGCAAAAGGAATTCAGAAAGAGCTTCCGCCTTTGGAAGAATGGACTGGCGAGAAGGTACAGTAAGAATTTATAAGTTGAAAGATTCTGAAAAATCAACCTATCGGTAATTATATACAATATATTCTAATTCAGGAATTTTAGGATTAATTCTAATAAAAGCATCAATGTATAAGCAAGCATCAAAGAGATGACAAATGTCATGAACCCGCATACAGCTGCGTAAATCACAAGCTTTAAAAAGCTCTGGCATATAAGGATTCTTATCCGAAATGCTCCTTAATAAGGAGTTATGAGGAAATTTCACAATGAGTGTCTTAACAACAAAAAAAGTTAAGGTATGATGTAGTATGTCAAGTCGTTGTGAACGTTATTTTCTATAATCTATACAGATTGGAGGTTTAGGCTTTGTATCCAACCAAGTAGGATTTGGATTAAATTCCAGTTTATCCTGCTGGCGGTTGCGGCTATCTGGCTTACAATAAGACATGCAAGTTTCTCCGAAAGGAGGGCGAACTGCTCAATAACACGTAGCTAACCTGCCCTGGAGTCAGGGATATACTCGGGAAACTGAGCGTAATACCTGATAGAATACGGTTTCTGGAAAGTGCTGTATTTAAAATTCGAGCTCCAGGATGGGGCTGCGGCTGATTAGGTTGTTGGCGGGGTAAAAGCCCACCAAGCCATTTATCAGTAAGGGCTCTTAGCGGAGAGGCCCTGAGAGGGAGTCTGAGACACTACTCCCAGCCCTACGGGGTGCAGCAGTTAGGGATCTTCTGCAATGCGCGCAAGCGTGACAGAGCGAGCCAGAGTGTTTCTCGATTTAGAGAAACTTTTGTTAGCTGCAAAAAGGCTGACGAATAAGGACTGGGCAAGACCGGTGCCAGCAGCCGCGGTAATCCCGGCAGTCCAAGTCGCAACCACAACTGTTTGGTCTAAAACATCCGTAGCTTGCCTTGTAAGTCTTTTGTGAAATTCTACATCTTGAGTGTAGAGCGTGCAAGAGATACTGCAGGGCTAGAGACCGAAGGACGCGAGGAGTACGATTAAGGTAGTGGTAAAATATGTTAATCTTAATTGGACTAACAAGAGCGAAGGCACCTCGCGACGGCGGATCTGACAGTGAGGGATGAAAGCTAGGGGCGCAAATTGGATTAGATACCCAAGTAGTCCTAGCCGTAAACACTGCACACTAAACATCAGGATCTCCTCGAGAGATTTTGGTGCTGCACCGAAGGGGAAAAGTGTGCTACCTGGGAAGTATAGCCGCAAGGCCGAAACTTAAAGGAATTGGCGGGGGAATACCACAACGGGTGACGCGTGCGGTTCAATTAGATTCTACACCGTGAACCTTACCAGGACCGACAGCAGAATGAAGGTCAGTCTGAAGGGCTTACCTAACACGCTGAGAGGAGTTGCATGGCCGACGTCAGCCTGTGTCGTGAGATGACCGGTTAAATCCGGTAACAGGCGAGACCCGTGTGCATAGTTGCTATCTGGAGAAGAGGCACTCTATGCAGACTGCCTGGGTAACCAGGAGGAAGGTGCGGGCTACGTCAGGTGAGTACGGCCCGAACGCCCTGGGCTACACGCGCGCGGCAATGCTGCATGCAGTGAGATGCAACTCCGAAAGGAGAAGCTAACCCCATAATATGCAGCTCAGTTCAGATCGAGGTTTGCAACTAACCTCGTGACGCCGGAATCCGTAGTAATTGCTTGTTAGCAGCGAGCAGTGAATAAGTCCCTGTTCCTTGCACACACCGAAATAAATGTGCCAAGCAGTTTACATGACTAGTCAGTGCAAATCTGACCTCTTGAACAGAGCAGTCAAAAAGGCAGGCGAAACCGTAAGGAAACGCTGAAGGGCCTGAGACAAAGTTCAGCCCATATTTCGCAAGAAATGCTTTAAGCGAGTATAACGACACCTATTGCGGGTCGGTGGTAGGTGGAAGTTAAAAAAAATTCTCATGAGGATGAATGAAAAAGTTGTGTAAATGACCTTGGGAGATCCTATTTACTCAAAGATGAAAACAAAGAGAGAAATAGGAAGTCAGCTTACTTCATAGTACCTCTAAACAGAGGGAAGGGAGTAGACCTCAATGCTTGATAAAAATTATGTGCTTGGATTAGTT
>Ga0315289_10000551_pt1 | contig 57576 bp, 42 predicted proteins | sample YL17G11_40_MG_FD_203452 | JGI IMG/M metagenome (GOLD analysis project Ga0315289, IMG submission 203452) | Sediment microbial communities from Yellowstone Lake, YNP, Wyoming, USA - YL17G11_40 | ecosystem: Environmental > Aquatic > Freshwater > Lake > Sediment | place: USA: Wyoming | collected...
AGTATTCTCGCCCCTCGAAGCTCTGATATAATCAGAGCGAAGTGGGGCCCCCATAACTTAGTTGGCAAAGTAGCTGGCTCTTAACCAGTTAATCCAGGTTCGAGTCCTGGTGGGGGCACTACGCAAAAAATTATTTTTTCAAATAAAAAAATATGGGCGGCCCTGAATGGCCGCCCATATTTTTAGAATCTTTTTTATTTCGGCGAAGAAGGAAAACCGCGAAAAACTCCCCTACCAATAACCTGCGGCGCAATTTTTTTGACTTTCTCAAAAATATTCCATTTTTCTTTTTCGCCCTTGGTCTTAGTATAAAGCTCTGTCAGTTTTCTTAGCTTCGCCCTTCTCTTCATATTTTTTCTGATATCAAATCTTCTTCTGTTTTGGGAAATGCTTGACATAGTGGTTAAATAATTTATTGAAATAAATCCTCGTGGTACTTTCTTTTTCTCTCTATTATTCTATATTAAAAATCAGGAAAAGCAAATAAAATTTACTTTAAAAGCTCTCTTATGGACGCTGCTAAAGCTAAAGAAAGAATAAAGGAGCTTGAAGCCCAGATCAGAAAAATGCCTTATCACAAAGGCACAGAGCATCATATCGGCCGACTCAAGGCAAGGATTGCCAAGCTAAAAGACGAAATGATGGGGTTCCAAGCTGGTAAAGGCGGCGGAGGCGGCCGCGGTTTTAGCGTCAGAAAAGAAGGCGATGCGACTGTGGTCCTGGTTGGCATGCCTTCGGTGGGAAAATCCACTCTTATCAATCGTTTAACCAATGCCAATTCCAAAGTCGGCCATTATCCTTTCACCACTCTTGATGTCATCCCGGGAATGCTGGATTACAAAGGGGCGAAAATCCAGATTTTTGACGTCCCGGGAATGATTAGCGGCGCGGCTTCTGGCCGCGCCGGAGGCAAAGAAATTATTTCTGTTGTCAGAGTAACGGATTTGCTTATTCTTATGGCTACAGCCGACGATCCCAATTTCAAAATAATGGAAGAGGAGCTCTCTTTGGCTGGCGTCAGAGTCAATGAAAAAAAACCGGAGGTAATAATTGAAAAAAAACTAAGAGGCGGCATTGAAATCACCGGCAAGCCCGGACTTTCTAAAGAAGAAGTGATTTCCCTTGCCCAAGAATTCAGAATGCCTAACGCTAAAATTTATTTTAAAAACAAGCTTAGCCAAGATCAATTAATTGACGCTTTTATGGTTAATCGAGTTTACGTCCCGGCAATCAAAGTAATCTCAAAAATTGATACTCTTCCCAAAGACAAACAGGAAAAATTAAAGAAAAAACTAAAAAGAGAATGTCTTTTTATCAGCGCGGAAAAAAATATCGGTATTGAAGAACTAAAAGAAATAATTTTTTCAAAGTTAAATTTTATCCGGCTCTATCTTCGTCACGATCCTCAAGCCAGGCCAGAACCAGAACCAATGATTTGCCCTGCGAAAATTACAGTCCAGGAAGCAGCGGCAAAAATTTCCCAGGCTCTGGCCAACCAGGTCAAGGGCGCAAAAATCAGGGGACCATCTAGCCGCTATCCAAACCAATTTGTCGGTCCCCATCACGAGCTTCAAGACGAAGATCAGATATTTTTTGTGAAATAAAATCAAGTCTGCGGAACCCGAGTTTCCGTAAGTTGGCGTTTCCGCAAGTTTAGCTAACCGCTAAGGGTTGACACAGTCACTGTGGGGAAATCGCTGTTCCGCCTCGGCCTCGCTCGTCAACCTTCGGTTGACACCCTGCCCGCTTCGGCCGAGTCAGACTTGGCTTCGGCCGAGTCAGACTCGGCTTCGGCCTGCGAAGGCGTCCCTTAGCGGTTAGCTAAACTTCACCATTCTAGTTTTACCATATCATTACTAAGTATATGGGTAATTGGAAGGATCGTTTAGCTTCCTAAAAAGGATATGCGAGGCGAGCGGCCATGGCTCTTGCCTAAAGGCAAGAGAGCGAGCCGAGCTCTAAGCTTAATTCTTCGGTGGAGAATTAAGCGGCCTTTTTAGGGAGCTAAGCGATCCTTAAAGCGGAACCTTCTTTGTGGAACCCTTGGTTCCACAAAGAACGCTATTTTGTGAAAACTCGGAGTCCACAAGATTCCAGTTTGAGTTTTGAGATATCTGTGCTATTTTGGATTTACCAAAGGAGACTGTTCATTACCAATCCACATTTCTTCCCCGCAATTTCTTCTCCGTCTTTTTCCTTCATCCCCCCTTTCCTCCTTCCTAATTTTAAAAGTTGCATTTAGATTAAATCAGGGGTAAAATAAAAAAGTTAAGATTTTCTCGTCTGTAACAATTTAACAATTTAACGGTTTATTTAATTTATGTTAACTCCTGAAGAAAAAAATCAGATTGTTGAGAAGAACAAGCTTCATCAAGATGATACCGGCTCTTCCGAAGTCCAAATTGCTCTCTTATCCGAAGAAATCAATCGGCTTCTCGGCCATCTCAAAACTAATCCCAAAGACCTTCATTCCAAACGAGGTCTTTTAAAAATGGTCTCCAAAAGGAGAAAGCTTCTCCGCTACTTAAAAGGAGAAGACGAAAAAAAATACGAAAGTATCATTAAAAAAATAAAAACCTAAAGCGAAAGGATTGAAAGCCATCTCATTGCTTTCTCCTTTCGGCTTTCTAAGCTATGTTCATCGTAAAAAAAGAGCAAGGGGGGTTGAAACACGTTGACCAGAGAGTGGCCGTTCTCATTGATGTTCAAAATATGTACCACTCTGCCAAAAATCTTTACCGGGCGCGGGTCAATTTTAAAGAAGTTTTGCGGACGGCCATCGCTTCAAGAAAAATCATCAGAGCCATTTCTTACGGCATCAGGACTGAAAGCGAAGAAGAAAGAGCCTTTTTTGATGCTTTAAGAAATATGGGCATTGAGGTTAAGATAAAAGATCTACAGGTCTTTCCCGGCGGCATGAAAAAGGGCGACTGGGATGTAGGCATGGCCGTTGACGCCATCAAATTCAGCCACAACGCCGATGCTATTGTCCTCATCACCGGCGATGGAGATTTTGTTCCTCTGGTAGAGTATCTAAAAAATGCGACGCCTGTACGAGTGGAAATTGTTGCTTTCGGCAAATCCTGTTCTGGCCAGTTAAAGCAGGTCGCTGACGACTTTATTGATTTAGAAAAAGAACCTAAAAAATATTTGCTAAAATGAAACGTTTTGAAATTGAGATCGGAAAAAGAAAAATAGAATTTGAAAAAAAGAATTGGACCATCAGAGCCACTGGCGAAGCCAGCATCCGCTCTGGCGAAACCGAAGTCTTGGCCGCCGCCGTCATGTCGGAAAACGAAATCGAAGGCCAGGACTTTTTCCCTCTGACTGTTAACTACGAAGAAAAGTTCTACGCCGGCGGAAAAATTTTAGGTTCCCGCTATATGAGAAGAGAAGGCAAGCCCTCCGACAATGCCACCCTGATTTGCCGTTTGATTGACAGAACTATCAGGCCTGCTTTTCCCAAAGGGTTTAAAAAAGAAGTCCAGATTGTCACCACCTGCCTTTCCTGGGACGAGGAAAATGATCCCGATATTTTAGGCATTCTGGCCACTTCTCTTTCCCTGGCTCTTTCTAAAATTCCCTGGGACGGACCAGTGGCGGCGGTCAGAGTTTGTCTCAAAAATAACGAATTTATTGTTAACCCCACCTACGAAGAGCGGGAAAACAGTTTACTGGATATTGTCTTAAGCGGCAAGAAAGATAAAACCACCGGCGAAGCGGTTATTAATATGATTGAAGCCGAAGTTGAGGAGATAGAAGAAAAATTAATTCTGGAAGCAACGAAAATCGCCTTGCCCAAGATAAAAGAATTGATTGAGTTTCAGGAAAAAATTTCTCATGAGATGGGCGAACAAAAAATGATTTTTGAAAAACAGCGCGATAGCGAAACAGAAAAAGTCGTTAAAGAATTTCTTAGCAATAAAATCGAGGAAATTCTTTTCGCGAAAAAACAGGAAACAGCTGAAGAAGGAGTAGAAAAATCCGGACAGCTGGATGTTTTGAGAAAAGAAACGATAAAGCATCTTAAAGAAAATCATCCTGAAAAAAATCCGGCAGAGGCAAATGATATTTTTGAAGAAGAAGTTGATAATCTTCTCCAGCAAAAAGCCTTAACCAAAGAAGCAAGGGTTGATGGCCGAAAATTAGACGAAATCAGGCCCCTAGACTGCCAAGTGGCTGTTCTGCCAAGAGCGCATGGCTCTGGCTACTTCTCGCGCGGCGTCACCCGCTCGCTTTCCATTGTTACTTTGGGCGGGCCGGAAGATCAGCAATTAATAGAAGGAATGGAAGAAACAAACAAGAAAAGATTCCTTCATCACTATAATTTCCCTCCCTACTCTACCGGCGAAGCCAAGCCAATGAGGGGACCGGGCAGACGGGAAATTGGTCACGGAATGCTGGCGGAGAAAGCACTTCTCGCTGTTATCCCCGATATTGATAATTTTCCCTATACCATTAGAATTGTCAGTGAAATTCTTTCCTCAAACGGCTCAACTTCAATGTCTTCCGTTTGTTCTTCCACTCTCGCCTTGATGGACGCCGGCGTGCCGATTAAAAGACCAGTGGCAGGCATTGCCATCGGCTTGGTAAAAAAAGGAAAAGACTACAAGCTCTTAACTGATATCCAGGGCCCGGAAGATTTTCACGGAAAAATGGATTTTAAAGTCGCAGGAACAAGAGGAGGCATTACCGCCATTCAAATGGATGTCAAGATTGACGGCATTGACGAAAAAATTATGGCCGAAGCTCTAGCCAGAGCTAAAGAAGCGCGGCTAAAAATTCTGGATTTGATTGAAAAAACAATTCCCGAACCCAGAGCCGAACTTTCAAAATATGCTCCGCGAATCTTCAAGATAGAAATTGATCCGGAAAAAATCGGCATGGTTATCGGCACCAAGGGTCAAACCATCAAAGACATTACAGAAAGAACAGGCGCGGAAATTACGATTGAAGAATCAGGCGTTGTCTATATCGTCGCCGCTGATGAAGAAAAAGCGCAAAAAGCCATCTCCCTTATCAAAAACATTGTCAAGGAGATAGAGATCGGAGAATCTTTTGAAGGAACTGTAAGAAAGATTTTGGGCGTGGGAGCGATTATTGAGTTGAGTGCCAGGCAAAAAGGCCTTCTGCGTGGTTCTCTTTGCCCCCCAAAATTACAAATAGGTGATAAAATTCAAGTAAGGGTAATTAAAATTGATGACATGGGAAGAATAGATTTGGGGACAAGCCAAGGTTTTAGTAAACCCCAAGGAAGCTATGGCCGAAAACCAAGAGGAACAAATTAGAGAAAGGATTGGCAAAAAGCCGCCAGTGGAAATCAGGACGATGAAAAAAGATGTCGCCCGTCTTCGGCTTTTGGAGTCAGAAGAAGAAAGGAAAAAAATTGTTACCATGCAGTCTGGAGAAACGCCCCTAGAGGAACAGCGGGAAAGAACTCAAATAGAATTCAAAAAAAGAGAGGAAAGTTTTGGAGAAAAGGTGCGAAAAATTGGTTTGTTCAGCCGTCTAAAAAAAGAAGGGTCTTCGCTGGAGCCAAAAATTGTTTCTCGGCCAAAGCCAACCATTCGTGCGTCTGAAGAAGGCGGTCCTTCTTCGCCTGTTTTTTTCCGAAGAAAACCTTTTTCCGAAAAGGCCTCGCCTGATTTAGAGTCGGAAACATTTAAGCCAACGGAAACCTTCGGAGCAAAGATTTCTCAAGCGCCTCAAGAACAAAAAAAGGCGCTACCGCCCCTTTTTTTCCAAACTTTAGAACAAGAAGGGGTTGCTGAAGAAAAAGCAAAAATTGTTTTCCCGCCCAGGTCTCAACCAAAACCCCAACCAATACCCCAGCCAAGGCCCAAACTTCAACCCCAGCCACAAACACAGGCTAAACCGCTTCCCCCGGAACCAACCCTAGTTTCAGTTTCTTCAGCTCTAGAAGGAAGAGATCTAGAAAAAAGAAGAGTAGAACTTTTGAAAAAGAAAAGTGAAATAGGCAAGATTCTTTCTCTGATTAAAAGCGAAGAGGAAAGCGTTGAAACAAAAATTCACCTTATTGAAGAAGAGGAGAACACCACCGACACAGAAGATCGTCAGGCAATTGAAAAAACCAGAAGACATTTGGAAAAGAAAAGAAATGAGACAGAAGAAAGAAGGTGGAAAGAAGAACGGGAATTAGCGACAATGGAAAAAGAATTAAAAGAATTGGATTTAAACCTTGACAGATTAAAACTGAAAGAGAACGCGGGCTTTGGGGAAGCGGCAGAAACCCTGCCAAAGCAGAAAAAAAACGAGCGTCCAGGACAACAATTGCCTCAAGGTTCTCCAAAAAAGAAAATTTGGCCTTTCGGGAAGACAACTGCTCCTCAAGCAATAACACCCAGCGCTAAAACCCAGACTCAAGCAGCTGCCCCTAGTTTCAATCCGGCGCCAGCCTCTCCTTTAAGTCAACCAACACAAAAATTAGGAGGTGATGAACGTTTAGCGGAAGCAAAAAGAAGATTGGAACTTTTGCGGGAGGACGAAAAAAAATCATTGCTGGAACAGGATCCAAAGATAGAAAAAGAAATGGATGCTTTCAGGCAAAGGCTGAAAGAAAACGAAAAAAAACCGCCTTTTCTTAAAAAAAAAGTGAGTTCCCCTGAAGAGGCAGAAGAAATGTTTGAAGGGCGAGTTGAAGTCCTCCGTCCCCTACCGCAAAAACCAAGCACGAAGCAAAGGCAAAGACGCAGATTAATTTCTTTTGTTCTCATTGTCCTTCCTCTTATTCTAGGAGTTGCCGGTCTTTCTTACTGGTTTCTAAAATACGCCAAGGCAACTGATTTTAAAATGTTAATCGTAAGGCTAACGCATAAAGAAACAGGGAATCAACAAAATCAAGAAATTACGCCTCCAGAGGCGCTTATCGCTGTTAGTGAAACCAAAGTTATTGAAATTTCTTCTGAAGAAAATCTCAATGATGTTCTTACTCTCGCCCTTAAAGAAAACTTCAGTTCCAACCAATTTACAAGAATTGTTTTTAGAAATAAAGGGGAAACGACTTTTCTTGGCTTAGCTGATTTTCTCAATAATCTCGGCGTGATCGTGCCAAGCGAAATTAAGGAAAACCTGGAAAAAGATTTTACCCTTTTTGTCTATCCCTTAAGCAATCCTCTTTTTTCTACCACTACCAATAAAAATCGGCTTGGTCTAATCGCCAAAATCAAAGAAGGGAAAAATCTTTCTGATCCACTCTTATTATGGGAGGTAACGATGGAAAGCGATACGGAAAAGTTTTTTCTCGCTCTGGGTAAAACAGAACCGATTACTGGTCGAACTTTTGAACAAACAACCTACAAAGGCGCGATCTTCCGCTATCTTTCCTTTCCCCAAGAAGATTTTGGCATTTGCTGGGCTATTGTTAACAATTATTTTGTTTTTTCTTCTTCGGGAGAGGCAACCATTAAAGTCATTGATAAAATTAAAACTAGCGCTAATCAATAATTTAAGAGATTAAATCCACTAAATTATGGACAAGAAATTTTTGGAAAAAGCCAAAGAAGAATTGAATAAGGAAAAAGCTCTTCTGGAAAAGGAACTCTTGAAATTTGCCGAAAAAGACAAAATCTTAAAAGGCGACTGGGATACCAAATTCCCCGATATCGGCATGGAAACGACCGACGATAGCGGCGAAGACACGGCCAAAAGAAGAGAAGAATATGAACGCCTTCTTCCGGTCGAATACGCGATGGAAACTAAACTTCAGGATATTGAAGTGGCTTTGGAAAAAATTGAGAAAAATAAATACGGCCAGTGTGAAAAATGCGGCAAAAAAATCCCGGAAGAGCGGATTTCAGCTATCCCCGAAGCCAGATTTTGCCGCGACTGTGAAATTGAACAAAAAAAATAAAGACCATTTGACATTGAGATTTTGTCATTGGATTTTTTGTTATAATGCCTTCTAGAATTCTTTCGGCAGCGATCGTTGGCTTGGATGCCCAAATCATTGAAGTGGAAACTGATGTTTCTTACGGCCTAAGATGTTTCACGATGGTCGGCCTGCCGGGAAAGGAAGTAGAAGAAGCGAAAGAAAGAATTGGTTCAGCGCTTAAAAGCGCTGGTTTTTATTCTCCCTACTCTAAATCCCAAAGAGTTTTAATCAATTTAGCTCCCGCTGATTTAAAAAAACAGGGTGCTCTCTATGATTTACCGATTGCCCTTGGTTATCTCCTTGCTTCCGGACAGATGCGCTTTAATACCGAAGGGAAGATTTTTGTCGGCGAGCTCGCTTTGGATGGTAAATTAAGGCCGATTCGCGGCGCTCTTTCTTTTTCGCTCAAGGCTAAGAAATACGGCTTCTCGGAAATCATTCTGCCAAAACAAAACGCGCCTGAAGCGGCTCTCGTTGAAGACATTAAAGTTGTTGGCGCCGAAACCCTAGGCGAAATCGCGGATTATTTAAAAGGAGAACTTGATATCCCCTCTTTCAATCTTGAGAGAGAAAAAATCTTCGAGAAAACGATTTCCGCGATTGACATTGGCTGGATAAAAGGTCAAGACTATGCCAAGCGAGCTTTGGAAATTGCCGCCAGCGGCGGCCACAATCTTATCATGACCGGTCCGCCCGGAACAGGCAAAACACTGCTGGCAAAATCCATCTGCTCTATCCTGCCCAAGCTTTCTTTTGAAAACTCATTGGAGGTGACGCAAATCTACAGCATTGCCGGTCTTTTACCCGAAAATGATTTTCTTATCAGGACGCCACCCTTCCGTTCTCCGCATCATACTTCTTCTGAAGCCGCTTTAATCGGCGGCGGTAACCCGCCCCTTCCCGGCGAAATTACTCTCGCCCATTACGGCGTTTTGTTTCTTGATGAATTTCCCGAGTTCCATCGCGATGTCCTCGAATCTCTCCGCCAGCCGCTTGAAGAAGGTAAGATTACCGTGCTCCGAGCCAAGCATTATTCTACTTTTCCCGCCAAGTTCACGTTAGTGGCCGCCGCCAATCCTTGCCCCTGCGGCTTCTATAACAACCCGGAAAAACAATGCACTTGCACTGCCTCCCAAGTCCAAAAATACAGGCGCAAGCTCTCCGGACCCCTGATGGACAGGATTGATCTTTTCATCAGCGTTCCTCAATTAAAGTATGAAAAACTGACGGAAAAAGAAGAGAGTGGATTGAGCGATAAAATCAGGCAAAGGGTAGAAATGGCGCGCCAGATTCAAGAACAAAGATTGAAAACAGAAAAAATGGTCACTAATAGCGAAATGGAAATTCCCCAAATTAAAAAATTCTGCTCTGTCCCACGAGAATCTCAAAGCATCTTACAAAGATTTGTTGACTCTGGCAAACTTTCGCCCCGCGGTTTCCACCGCGTTTTGAAAGTCGCCAGGACGATCGCCGACCTCGATTCTTCAGAAGTAATTTTGAACGACCACTTAAGCGAAGCCCTGATGTACCGCCTCCAAGAAACCGACTAGCTAGAATTTTTAACGTTTACTGTTATGGCAGAGGAAGAAGATTTAATTGAAAAAGCTAAGAAAGACCCCGAAGCTTTCAGCGAGCTTTACGAAAAATATTACTCTCAAATTTTTGGCTATATCTTAAAAAGAGTGGCTGATCTTGAAATTGCCCAAGATGTAACTTCTGAAACATTTCTGAAAGCTTTAAAAAATCTCTGGCAATTCCGCTGGAAAAATATTCCTTTTTCCGCCTGGCTTTACAGAATAGCAAATAACGAAATCGTGAATTATTTCAGAAAACGAAAGGGCGGATTAGCCCCGCTTGAAAAAATCGCGGAACCGGCAAGCGCTGATAACCTAGAAGCGGAATTTATAAAAGCCCAAGAAGAATTAGAAAAACATCAAGATTTTTTAAGGGCGCAGGAAAAAATTTCAGAATTGGATATAAAATATCAGGAAGTGGTTGTTCTAAGATTTTTCGAAAAAAAGCAAATTAAAGAAATTGCTGAGATTTTAGGCAAGAAAGAAGGAACGATAAAATCGCTTTTACACCGGGGAATAGAAAAACTAAAAGATGAATTTTTTGAAACTTTGTAATTGTTAATGCGTTCTATTTATATGCCCCGTTAGAAGTCTTGGGCATAAAAATTTTAAGAAATTTTTATGTAGGGCATTGACGGGGCGATAAAATAAAAGTTTGTTTATTTTTAATCAAATACAGATTAGGAATCGACAGACTTCTAACGGGGTATGAAAGAGGAAAATCTGATAAAAAAATTAGAAGGGATAACTCTGCCAAGCATTGAGATAAAAAGCCATAAGGAAAGGCTCAACTTGGCTTTGATGAAAAAATATTTTCCGGAAAAAAAGAAGGCGGAAGTCTTTAATATTTTCGGGAAAATAGTTCCGGCTGGCGCTCTCGCCGTTATCCTGTCTTTCTTTATTTTTAATAACTTGATCTCTCCGAGATATAATTTAGCCAAAGCTAAAGAAATTGCGCTCCAAAACAACGAAATTAAAGGCTGGATTAATGAAGGGGCAACGATAAAAGATGTGAAAATAATCGATGGCCAAGCCTATGTCCTGATTGAGCCAAAGGAAACGCCAAAAGAAGACAGGGCGATAATTTATGGCCCGAAATCCGCAGAAACTCCAGCGGAAAATCTGGAAAAAAAAGAGGGGTTTGGCGGCGCTTTGATTGGGATAGACATTAAAAAAAAGAAGGTATCTAAGATAGAAAAGCTGATTCCTACTGTTACCGGCTTGATGGAGGAAAAAAAAGAAAAGGCCGCGGAAATCGCGGAAAAAAGCTCTGAAATTAAAAAAACAATCCCGGAAGGAGCTGAAGTTTTAGATATTAACGTTTCTGCGCCTAAGTTTAAATTGGAAAAGAAAGGAAACTCAATTTTCGTTCTGCCAGAATCTGAATCTGAAGAAAAAGCTTCGATAATATACAAATCTGATGGAGAAAGATGGGAAGGGAAAATAAATTTGACCGAAGAAAAGGTTGAAGAAATAGAATCTTTTGGGGGAAACAAAGAATAATGCAACCCCAAAGAACCTAGACCGTTAATATTTAAAGAAAGGACGATTATTAAAGGCCGAATAAAAAAATTTAGAGATTAAAATATGATGAAAAAAATTTCTGTTTTATTTCTCCTGGGCGTTATCATCGCCTCAATCGGTTTTAGCCATGCCAATGCCAAGGGCGTTGCTATCGGCTCAAGAAGCGAAGAAGTAAAAGCGATTCAAGAAATCTTAAAAACTGATTCTGATGTTTATCCTGAAGGCTATGTCACGGGGTACTACGGTTCTTTGACCGAAAAAGCCGTGAGAAAGCTCCAAAAGAAATGTGGAATTCCTGAAACCGGAGTGGTTGATGACGCCACAGAAAAATGTATTTATCCGATTGATTATAAGATTAAGGTCGTGGCGCCGAATGGTGGCGAGGTGTGGGATAGAAACACGATCCAAGCAATCAAATGGGAAGTTACAGGGCCGGAAATAATAATTCTTCAAGACAGCAAACCTTTCTGGTCAAAAGCTTCAATTGATTTGTTCAGAAGAACAACCATAACTTGTCCTGTCTGTCCTGCTGGCTTAGTCTGCGCGCCCTGCGCCAGCGAAGTCCCGGTTTTTGTAAAGCACCTAGCCACTGTAAGCTTGTTCGACGGAAGCTACTCTTGGCAGATATCGTCTGACATTTTAAATAGTAAGGACTATATCGTCAGGGTAAGCGCCGGCAAGAACATCGTTCCGCTTTGGCGGTCGGAAAAGAATGGCGAAGACCTTCCGCCGTCTGCGGAAATCTGGCCTATTCCTTCACAGCCCGGTTATTTTGGCTGGGATGAAAGCGATGGAACCTTTGAAATCATTGGAAATACTACGCAATGTCCAACTTGCCCTGTTTGCCAACCTGATACGCAAAAAATACAAGGAGTTATAGCTATCTTGCAAAATCTGATAACTGAACTCCAAAAAGCGATTGCCTTGTTGAAATAAAGTAAGGTGAAAAATCAAAAACTCGGCCTTGAACAGGCCGAGTTTTTGATTAGCTAATCTGTTTAACTTACGATGTTAAACAGTTTTTCACAGGTTATTCACAGTTTCGGATATGTGATTAAAGAAAAAGCCGCCGAGCTTAGCTCGGCGGCTTTGTTTTGATATTTTCTAAACTAATAATTAAAACAATTACCGATTAAAAGGATTTTTCGCTCCGCGAACCTCAAAATGAAGATGGCAGCCAGTAGGCCCAAGAGTGTAGCCAGTACGGCCAACATAACCAATGATTTCTCCTTGAGAAACCTTTTGGCCGGGTTGAGCTAAAATCGCCGAAAGATGGCCATAAAAAGTGACAACGCCGTTAGGATGAAGAAGGCGGACATAATTACCTGCCAAAGAATAATCATAACCAGTCTTCTGGACAGTACCGCCAGCGCTGGCAAAGACCGGACTGCCGCACTTGCCATTAGAAAAATCAATCGCATTATACCAATGCAATCCCTGACTGATGCAAAAATCAGCTGGCACAGGCCTGATAAAATAGCTGGAAGCCAAAGGAGCGGAATAAACTGTCTGTTTGGCTGGCATTTTCCCGCCCGGAAGAATCAATAAATCGCCCAAAAAGATTTCTCCGTTCTCCGGCAATTCGTTAAACTCAATAATTTCCTTCATTTCTACTTTAAAGGTTTGAGCCAAATAGCTAAGACTTTCCCCGTTTTCAACCATATGCATCACCCCGGAGACCGGCAGAATAATCAATTTCTGGCCGGGATTAATCTTTGATTTCACGGTTAAATCGTTAGCCCAAGCAATTGTTTCGATGGAAATGTTAAATTTTTCCGATAAAAAAGAAAGGGTTTCTCCGGACTGAACGCTGTATTCAATGATTTCCTTTCTCTTTGCTAAAGCATCTTCTTCGCCCAGACTCGCAAAAACCTCGGTTTTCACTAAAGCCGCCGGCGCTGACTGGCAAAAACTGTTTTCTCCCACCGCTCTTTGAGGAAAATCAACGATAACGCCGTCTTTCTGCTCAAGAAAAATTTTCTCTTCCTGCACCGGGAAAGAAGCTCTGGCAAAGAAAAAATCCTGCTTTAGGACAGGACAACGGCATAAACATAAAAAACAAAAAATCACTGTGGCTAAACAAAGAAACGGGTTTTGGAAAACCCTGCTGACTTTGCTTCGGAAAAGCCTCCTCGCAAGCTTCACAATTTCAGTTTTTTTAAGAAATTGCTGGATATTAATTGCTTCCCAGCTTTTTAGGCTAAGAAGCAGCTTTAATCTAATTCTACCTTTTCTCCGGCTTAAGTCAAGCGCTTTTTACACAAAGTTAATAATTTTCAATTTTCAATTTACAATTTACAATCAAGCTCCAATTTACTAATTTACAAACAAAAAAGACAAAAGAATAAAAGATGTTTGAAAATTGAATCATTGAAAATTGGGATTTGAAAATTGGAAATTAAGTCCGCGAAATCTTGTAGAGCCCGATTCTCCACAAAGTTAAACTGAACAATTTTTAAACAATTGTTATAGAATAAAACAATGACTTTAGATTTGACTAGCAAAGAAATGATTAAAGCCCTTCTCGGCGAGCAAGAAGCTAGGCCTCTGAAAAGATTTGGCCAGAATTTTTTAATCTCTCGGCTGATTTTAGACAAAATCATTCAAGCAGCAAACATTAAAGAAACAGAAACAATTCTAGAAATCGGCTCTGGCATTGGCACTCTTACTCAAAGTCTTAGCCGAAAAGCAAAGAAAGTCATTGCCATTGAAAAAGACAGAAAAATGATAGAAATCCTTAGAAAAACTCTCAAGGGTTTCAAAAATGTGGAAATTATTGAAGGCGATGTTTTAGGAATTAACATTTCGGGTTTCAAGTTTCAAGATTCAGGTTTCAAGTTAGTGGCTAATCTTCCTTTTAATGTCGCCTCTCCCACTATCAAAAAATTTCTGGAGATAGAAAATCCTCCAGAAGAAATAACTGTGATGATTCAAAAAGAAGTAGCTGAACGGATTTGCGCCAAGCCGCCAAAGATGAGTATCTTGGCTATCAGCGTCAATTTTTACAGCCAGCCACAAATAATGTTTTTTGTGCCAAAATCCTGTTTTTGGCCAAGGCCAAAAGTTGACGCGGCAGTTATCAGATTAAAAACGAAAAAAGAAAAAGCAAATGTAGACAGAGATCTATTCTTTAGGATCGTTAAAGCTGGCTTTGCCCATCCCAGAAAACAAATTATCAATAACCTCGCTCTTGGCTTAGCACCAAGCCAAGAAAAAAAAGCAAAGCTGGACAAAGAAAAAGTTTTGCTTTGGTTAAATGAAAGTAAAATAGAGCCGCAAAAAAGAGCCGAAGCGCTTTCTCTGAAAGATTGGTTAAATTTGACTAAAAGTTTTAAGCAATTTGTGCTAAAATGAAAAAATAAAAATTTGAACTAAAAATAATGAGCCAAAACAACAAAAAACTTTTCGCTGTTATTTTTCTCTCTCTTCTCCTCTTTTTTCCTTTCGCCCGTGCCCATGCCTTTTGGGACGAAATGGGCGATGCCGTCGCCAGATTTCTTCTCTCTAAAACCTGCACTTTTATTCTTAACCTCTCTAACTCTTTACTGCAACTAGCCTCGGGCTTCCTTAGAATCGTGATGAACGAGCATTTTATGAATTGGAGCTACACAGGGATGCCGCCTGGCAATCCGCTTGTGACCACTGGCTGGACACTGACAAGAAATCTGGTCAATATGTTTTTTATTATCATTCTCGCTTTTATCGGCCTAGCCACAGCCTTACAAATAGAAAGGTATAAATATGAAAAGATCCTCCCCAACCTTATCTTAATTGCTTTGATTATTAACTTCAGCCCGGTCATCTGCGGTATTTTTATTGATGCTTCTAATATTGTGATGAACTTTTTTGTCGGCAGCTTTTCCGGCTTTGAAGGAGCCGTTAACGACCTCACCGAGCAGCAAACTTTAGTTACTACTGGTCTTGCCAACCAAGACATTACAGTAGCCATCCAGCGGGCGCTCCAGCTCTTCGTCCTTGTCGGCTTTAATTTCTATCTCAGTCTTGTTCTCGCTGTTTTTTCTATTATTTTTATGTTTCGCTATATTTTTATCTGGCTTCATGTTATTCTTTCTCCCATCGCCTTTTTTTCCTATATCGTCCCTGGCTTCAGCGGCTATTGGACAAAATGGTGGCGAGGTTTTCTCCAATGGTGTTTTGTCGGCGTTGTTGCCGCTTTCTTCCTCTATCTCGGCAATCAAATCTTTATGCAGTCTAGCACCATTATGCAAAGCTCCGCTGTCCAGGCAGGAAATCTATCCGATCAATCTTTTTGGCTTGATACCATCCAAACTCTTCTTCCTCTGGGCTTTGCCGTTGGTTTCATCACTGCTGGCATGGGCGCGGCAATGAGCACTTCTGTTGCCGGCGCTTCTTATGCTATCCGCACCGCAAGATGGGCTGGCGCCACCATTGTTGCCGGCGCAGGATTGGCAAGCAAAGGAGTGGGCACATTGAAAGAAAGAGCTGTCGATCGTTTTGCTAGCAGCAAAACTGCAAGAGACTTTTCTCAAGGTTTTGCTAGAGGCAAACTTAAAGAAGCTGGAGCAGATGCCTCTCGCTCGGAAAAATTTGGTCGCTTCGTGACCGGCAATCTTCCTGGCTGGGCAAAAAGAAGAATGTCGGGAGCTATGTTAGAAAGAACAGCTCACGCTGGCGACAGAATCAAAGAAAGGGAAACAGAATTTACCCAAAGATTTGGCAAGGACTTTCATAGTGCAGCTGCCTACGCAGACAATATTAGCGGTCTTGACTGGACAGGAAAAATAGCCATGGCCAACTACCTAAAAAATACTCCGCAAGGAATTGGCCTAACCAAATCGTCGTCAGGTTTCAAAAAAAGCTTTATAAAAGAGATGGACACACATGCTTCTTATATGATTCCAGATTTCGCTGGATTTCTTCCTGAACTGGTTGGTCAGAAAGAAGAAATTAAAGAAAACGATATCTCAAGAGTAATGAAGGCAAAAGGTCTTACTAGAGAAAAAGCGGTAAAAGCACTAGGAGAAACAGCTGCTTACACAGAAACCGCCAGTATTATCCAAAAAAATTTAGCTGGTAAAGAAGACGTAGAAAAGTTAACCAAGCTAGGCTTCGAAGGGGCAGAAGCAACTATCAGAGCTGCTTATAAAAAAGCGACAAAGCTGATGACTATGGCTAACATCGAAGCTATGCCTGACAAAGCTCTTAATGATCCAATGCTCTTGCAAGCCATTGCTCTTCACGGTAGCGCCCAACAAGTTAAGAAGATTTTCGAAGAAAAAAGTGAGGTATCGGAAAACTTAATAAAAGCTTTTGAGGGATTGGGCGGAGCCAAGATAAATGAAAGCAACCCCACAATGGCAAGATACATAGTTAGCGACGCCGTAATTAGTCCTATAATGGAAGGAAGAGTTGAAGGTCTCGAAGGTAAAAACGAACATCGACTCCTGAAAATGGATGGCAAACAGTTTCAAAATGAGGAAAAAGACATAACATTAAAACTAGAAACAGCTAAGCAGGAACGTGATCGACTCAAAAAAGAATCTGCAGCTGGAGGCCCTAATGTAACTAGCGACAGCTTTAGAACAAGAATGGAAAAAGCGGAAAAAGAATACGAAACCGCCGAGAAAAATTCAAAAAATTTTGAAAAAATGAAGGAATATCGTTCACAAAGTGGAATTTCTAACACTCCACCTTCTAGCGCTGAAACTGATGAAACAACTGACAAAAAAGTTAAGATAGGTTACGTCCCACTTCATAAAAAACATCTTCCTCTGGCTAGAAGAGTATTTAAGATGAAGGATGGCGAAATCGCAAGCAAAAAAGATGAATATAGCAAAAAATTGACGGGTTTACAAAAACAGCTCAAAGACGCAGAAAAGGAAGAAAGAGAAGGACTGGTTAGAAAGAGTAAGGAAGAAATTTACAATCTAGAAAAAGAGATAGAAACTTTTGACAGAGCTGTTGGTTATCGTCAGAGCCGCAAGCTTTTTAAGCGTGAACGTGGCGGATCCGGAACACCATCTACTCCTTCCGGCACTTCCACTCCATCATCAGCAGATACAATTGCGGGATTAGCTGTCGGCGCAGCTTCAACTCTTACTCGCAGTGCTTCCCGACGAAGGCCCGGACCGCCAGCTTCTGGTTCAACCCCACCACCATTTTCACCACCGCCCGGACCAACGCCTCTGCCCCCAGACGATCCTGAATTCTCGGCTTTTGTGAGCGAAAATGAGAGGTTGATGGAAACTCTTAGCCCTTTAGATGATACAGAAATTGAGACAAGAAGACAAAATTTAACAACAATGGCCCAGCGCGCAGAAACAACACTCCAGGAATTCCAAGCTACAGCTTCTAAGATGGGTAAAAAAGAAATGAGAAACCTTCGTTTCAAAGAGGAAATCAAAAAGCGAGAGGCTAAAACCAATGAGCGAAAAGAAGCGATTGAAAGATTCGAAAAAGCTGTTACCTACCGCGACAGATATCGCCAGACGGGTGGCGGAGCAACTTCTTCCTAAACTATCTACTGTATAATAAAACTGCATTCAAAATGAAAAGGGACGTCGTCTGACGTCCCTTTTGGGCTTAGCCTTAGCTAGCCCCGAAACACTGCCCTTGCGGCAGCCCGAATACCTCGAGCCGCTGCAGCGAGCCGTGCTGCCCAGGCGCGACCACGACCTTCTTCGCTAGTCACGCGCGCTTGGGCCTCAAGCTCGGCCCGAGCTTGAGCCGCAATGAGATTCTGGTCTGCCGGAGCTATCTCCGGAATAACCATCCTCTCGATTTTAAGCCCAAACTCTTGCTTTATCCTCTGAAGACTTCCAGAGCTCTCCATCATAGCCATAAGAGCTCTAGACGCCTCATCTTGGTGCCCGAAAATGTCACGCAGATTCTGCCTTCCAATCTGCGTGACAAACGCAGTGGTCACCAGGGAGGTGATGACCTTCATGGCATTATACGCCACTCTGGCGTACTGGAGGGGATTGATAATCCTGAAGTGAACATCCACCTCAAAATCGCCAACCAAGCCGCCAGTGGCTTCAGCCGCTGTCACCTGAATCACATTGACGAGCGGCGTGACCACAAGAGCCTCAAGTTTTTCCTCTCGAGGCACCACCTTGCCGTTTTCCCGACTCACCCATCTGGCCGAAACAATCATGGGTTCTACTCCAAAACCCATGAAGGTCAGGCCGCCAAGCGGATACCAAGTTCCGGTCGCATCAACAACCTCTCCGAATGAGTCAAGCTCGTGCCCACCCCATCGGACGAAAGCCTTGACTGCTTGACCACCGCGCTGGCCAATCACCGCTGTCCCCTCCTGCACAGTGATGACTCGGCCCCAAGAGAACATTTCTTTCTCGACCCATCTTTTCATTAACTGAAAAATGGGCATCAGAAAAAGTTCCGCAAAGGGACGAAGAAATGTTACCTTAGTGGCAACGAGAGGAAGAGCTATCCAGACAAGAGCGAGGAAAAACAGCAGTCCCAACAGTAGCCCTAAGGGGCCGCCACAGCAACACAACAACATTAATCTCCAATTGATGTCCTTCATTTTCGCCCTCCTTAGACGAGACAAACGTAGGATTTCTCCTGCAGAAGTTAAAGAGTTAAAGAACTAACTAAGCGTGCCCTATTATAACATATTTATTCAATTTTGTAAAATATAATTGCCGGCGGGAACCGCCGGCAATTCTTTACTTCTTTTCTCTGCTCAGGTCTATCGTATTTGTGGCCCTTTCTCTGGCCCACTCTCGAAGGCCTTAACCATGGCCTCTTCCAAGGCGACCTCTGTTAACGGACACTTTATCTCGCCCTTTGCCGAAGTCACCGTGAATCCTTGAGGAATAAACCCTCGATCAGGATCCACATCGAAGTCTATCCTCACAGAAAAGTGGTACCATTTGTCTTTCCATATTCGTCCCTCGTAGCTAAGGAAAGGATCGTATTCTTGAACTGCCCAGCTCCGCTGACCACTAAACTCTTTGAATTTCTCCTTGCCCCACTGTCCTACTCCTAAACTATGTAGTGCCTTACTGACAATGGGCCCCCACTGTTTTTGAATTCCATAGCGGGCTTCCCTCCATTGTTTTTTTTGTTTTTCTTGCTGTTCTTTCCTCCTCCGATTTATCTCCGCAATACCAGAATCTAAGCCTAGACTCCGTTCATCTAGAGTCTCTCTTTTCTCGCTTGGAGCTCCTCTTTTTGTTTTTGTTTCTGCCAATATTTCCTGTATTGTTTCTTCTTCTGCCACTAACTCCTTTAACTCCTCTATTATCTGCAAAATCTCACTATCTGTCTTTCCTCGTTCGTAAACATATGCCGCCCGACGCTCCTCTTCGTTTCTAGCTTTACTCCTTCCCCGAAGAACAAGTATCCCCGCTCCAATCAGCAAAGCAAAAAAGGATAGGAGAGAAGAAGCAAGGCAAACCGCAATCAACCGCTCATTCATTTTGTTTACCTCCTTTCTTTTAGATTCCAAACCACTAGTTTTCTCATTTGCCATTTGAGAAAACAGCGAATCGCTAACCCATCAACGAGTAGGCCTTCCTCTGGCCTTTCAAGGTACTTGAAATCGTCAAATTTGGCAGGGATTTGATGATTGATTGAGATTTTCCTTTTTCGAGGAAAAATGGAAAAAGGAGTTGATGGGATTTTTGGTTTTCGATTCTGGAGAAGAATCTTTGAGGAGAAGTTTGGGGAAATGAGGGAAAAGAAGATTTAAATAGCTATACTTTAATACCACGATTAGATGGGTTTGTAAAGGACGAGCAATTTTTATGGTGAATTTCTAATTTCTAATTGCTCTAATTTCTAATCAAATCCTAATGTCCAAATCCCAAACAGTTCCGGTCATTGGAGCTTGGACATTGGTCATTGTTTAGGTCAATTAGAAATTAGGTCAATTAGAAATTAAATTTGTTGTGGAATCCGAGTTTCCGCAAAACCTTCTCAACTTGCGATGTTCCACAACAAGTATGTAACATCGCAAGTTTATGTTGCAGTATAACATCGCAAATTGACATTCGTAATTATTTTAAAATTGGTAAATTGAAAATTCATTGAAAATTGATAATTGAAAATTGGAAATTGTTTGCTATTTTTCCTTTTTTCTCTCTTGTGGTAAAATTTACTAATAAATATTTCATTTAGAAATATGCCTCAATATTCAAGAGAACAAATTTTAGATCTTTACCGCGCCCTGCCCGAAGAATTGAAAGACGCCATCGGCTCTGAAAGCACAATCAACACGATTGAAGAAGTTTCAACCCAGCACAATCTTAATAATGAACAGCATTCCGCTTTGGTTGATAATCTCGGCTATGTTATTCTCGGGCTTTTGCCGCCCTACGAATTTAAGCAGGCATTGGAAGACGCGGGCATTGAAAAATCAGTGGCAGAAAAAATAGATAAAACTATCCATCGTTTTGTCTTTTATCCTGTCCGAAAAAACCTGAATGTTCTGTATGAAATTACGCTTCAGCCGCCGGCGCCAGGCGCTGCCAATCCCCAATCCCAGCCGCAAAAAAGAGGACCAATAAGAAAAGATTCGTACAGAGAAAGCGTTGAATAAGTTTTATTACTTTGTTCTTATATTCGCCGCCATATGCAACAATTTCAAGTCCCCCAATTCATCGAAAGAGATATTAAAATTGTTGGGCCGCTTAGCTTCAAGCAGTTCTTCATTTTTCTCTTTGGCGCCGCCATTTGTTTATTTCTCTACCTCGTTCTAGCGGCGAAAAGTATTTTTCTCTTAGTGGTTTGCGTGGTTATTATCGGCGGCGGCACCTTAAGCTTGATTTTTGTCCAAATTAGAGGCCAGCCCTTACCGCTTGTCATTAGTAATTTTTTCGCCTTTATTATCTCCGGCAGAACCTACCTCTGGAAGAAAAAAGCCATCTCCCAAAAACTCTACGTTATTCCTAAATACAAGCCGGAACAACCGAAAAAAGAAGAGCCGAAGCCGATGAAAGGCGAAGGCGGCCGGCTGGGCGACTTGGCAAACCAGTTAGAAATCGGCCCGAAATAGAAAAAATTTATTTATTTATTTTTTATGCCTTCAACTCAAGAATTTCTGGAAATCGGTCAAATAAGAGAAGGGGTTCTCATCTTAAAAAGCGGCGCCCTAAGAGGCATTTTAATGACCTCCTCTTTGAACTTTGCCTTGAAATCCGAAGAGGAACAGCAAGCGACAATTTATCAATTCCAAAATTTTCTTAACTCGCTTGATTTTTCCTGCCAAATCCTTGTCCAGTCGCGAAAATTAAATCTTACCGGCTATATTGAACGCTTAAAAGAGCTGGTAAAAGTCCAGGAAGAAGAATTAATGAAAGTTCAAACTTTGGAATACCGAAAATTTATTGAAAGCTTGGTTTCGCAAGGAACAATTATGTCAAAAAAGTTTTTCCTTATCGTTCCTTTCACTATTTGGGACATTGAAGGCACGGAAAAGAAAAAAGGTCTCCTTGACTTCTTTCAGACAACCAAAGCTACCAACCTGACCGAAGAAACGTTTCAAAGATGCAAAAGCCAGTTGTGGCAAAGGATGGAATTTGTCGCTCTGGGACTAAGAAGGTGCGGCATCCAAACCGTCCCTTTACGAACTTCAGAGATTATTGAATTTTTCTGGAGTCTTCATCACCCCAGACAATCAGAGGTAGGCTATTATCCGGAAATTCCGCCGGAATTAATCAAATAAAAAATATAAATTGTTAAAGATTTGTTTAATCTGCGATATTCCACAACAAGTGTGTAATATCGCAGATTAAACAGAATTTATGAAAATACCCTTTTTTAAAAGAAAAAGCCAATTGGAGATACCGAGCTTTGAAACAATAGACATCAAAGATTTTATTGCTCCTTCCTCCATTAAAGTCACTCCTAACTTCATTGAGCTGGGAGAAAGATATACTCAAAGCTTTTTCATTTTCTCTTATCCCCGCTATCTGACAACCGGCTGGTTTGCGCCGATTATCAACCTTGATATTCCTATGGACATCTCTTTCTTTATTCATCCGGCAGACACAACAAAGATTCTCAAACAATTAAGAGAAAAAATTACCGCTGTCCAGGCAGAAATGATGGAGAGGCAAGAAAAAGGATTAATTCGCGCTCCGGAGCTGGAATTCGCTTACAAGAATATGGAAGAGCTAAGAGACGGTTTGCAGACAGCGCAGGAAAAAATGTTCAGCTTCGGTCTTTATATCACTGTTTATTGCGACGAAAAGAAAAAATTGCTGGAAATTGAAACAACCTTGAGATCAATTCTTGAATCCCGCCTTATCTTCGTCAAGGCGGCGATTTATCAGCAGGGCGAAGGTTTTGTTTCCACTTCTCCTTATGGCCTGGACAAGCTCTTGGTCCACACGCCGATGAATACCGGCCCGCTTTCCAGCGTCTTTCCTTTTATTTCCTTTGACTTAAGCTCTAACGATGGCATTCTCTACGGCATCAACCAGCACAACAACTCTTTGATTCTTTTTGACAGATTTGCCATGGAAAGCTTTAACTCGGTTGTTTTCGGCGTTTCCGGCAGCGGCAAATCCTATATGATTAAATTGGAAATTATTCGTTCTCTGATGACGGGGATTAATGTCATTGTCCTTGACCCGGAAAACGAATACCAGTTTTTAGCTGACGCGACCGGCGGCGCCTTTCTTAACCTTTCCCTTTCTTCGCCTTATCACATCAATCCCTTTGATTTGCCTATCCCCCGCGAAGATGAAGATTCGGAAAATGTTTTACGCTCAAATATCATCAATCTTGTCGGCCTGATGAGAATTATGCTTGGCGGCCTGACACCAGAAGAAGACGCCATTATTGACCAGGCCTTAAGCGAGACTTATCGGGCAAGAGACATCACCGCTGAAAGCGATCCCGCGACCTGGAAAGAAAATACTCCTCTGATGTCTGATTTGGAATCTGTGCTTGAAACAATGGAAGGCGGGGAAAGCTTGGTCAGGCGCTTGCGAAAATACACTACCGGCACTTACGCCAGCTTCTTCAATCAGCAATCAAACATCTCTCTAAAAAAGAAACTTGTGGTTTTTGGCATTAAGGATATGGAAGAGGAGCTAAAACAGCTAGCAATGTTTATTATCATGCGCTACGTCTGGAAAGAAATTGCTTCGGAGATGAAGAAAAGAATTATGATTATTGATGAGGCGTGGTGGATGATGCAGACTGATGACGGCGCTTCTTTCCTTTATGGCTTGGCAAAAAGGGCAAGAAAATACTGGCTGGGCGTAACCACCATTACCCAGGATGTGGCTGACTTTATGAGGTCGGATTACGGCCAGCCGATTGTCGCCAATTCTTCTATTCAAATCCTGATGAGGCAGAGCCCGGCGACAATTGATGTCGTCAAAAAAACCTTCGGTTTGACGGAGGAAGAAAGATTAAGATTGCTTGAGGGCTCAATCGGCGAAGGATTATTTTTCGCCGGCAGCAAACACGTGGCCGTTACTGTTGTCGCCTCTTACACTGAAGACCAAATTATTACCACGGCGCCGGAAGAGGTTTTAAAGATAAAGCAAGCGAAAAAAGAAATAAAAGAAGAAGCTCAATAATAAAATATGCCTGAGGAAATTATTGAAGAAAACAAAGACGAAACTCCTGAAGAAGAAACACCTGTAGACACTTCTAGCGGAGCAATGGCGACAACAACGCAGTCAGAAACTACTGAAGTAGAGTCAAGCCAAGATGAAGACAGTGGTTTTGATCTTTTTGATATTGTCATCCTTTTTGTCACTATCCTCGGCGATGTTATTGGCTATGCCACAGGAGCTCTGAACTTGACCGGTATTTGGATGGTAGTTGAATTTATTATTGCCCTAGTTTTTCTCCTTGTTATCGCTCTGTTAAAAATGGCGAAATATGGTCTTTCTTTCAAGGCGATCTTCTCTACTTGGGGAGCGGTAATCGCTCTTGCTCTTGAATTTTTCCCGATATTGGGAAATTTTCTCCCGTTGAAAGTGGTTTATTTCTTTCTTGATAGAAACGGAAGAAAAAAATTAAAACCAAAAATTAAGATTGAGCCAGCCAAACAACGAAGCCCAAGTTCGCAATATAGCTTCAAACCAATCTAATAAATGACTACTAAAAGAAAAATTCTAATCCTAATAATTGCCTTCCCTCTGTTTTTTTCTCTTGCTCTTCCTGTTTTTGCCTTGGAAGTGAATTATCCCCCGGTTCCCGGAGCGGAAGCGCCGCAAGATTTTATGCAGAGAGTTGAAGACGGCAGTCTTGATCCCAGCAACGCCCTTCCTCTCTATATCAAATATTTCTATCACCTTATTTTAAGTCTAAGCGGCCTCGCCTGTTTTTTCAGCATTGTTACCGGGGCATTTTTCTTTCTTCTGCCCGGCGACTCGGCAACAAGGGCAAAAGAAGGACGGGAAAGAATAAACCTCGGCTTTGTCGGGCTTTTACTGATGCTCTCTTCTTATCTCTTTCTTAATGTCTTAAATCCAGACCTCTTGTCTTTTACAAGAATTCAGCTAACGCCGGGAGAAAGAGTCCCCATTACTCCCTTTGCCGAAATGTCAGAAACTATTCCCAGCTATGTGGAAGTCCCTTTGGGCGGCCTAATCCAAATTGTCGAGCGAAGGTCAAGTGTGACTGACCAGATGTCAGCAATGGTGGAAGCAATTTCTCTGACAGTCACCAATGCCGCACGCTGCCTGGATGCATTGACTGCAGCCTGTCAATGCAACCCCAATGTCCCGACAGAAAACTGCGATGAGAACGCCACTGGCGGCTGCACCACCGGCGAATGCCTGCTCGACCCCTGCAACATCCCTATCCCTCCGACTACTATTGCTACCTGCCAAAGCTACGGCCAACCGGTCAGCGGCAATTTAAGAGCGGCTATCACTAACCAGATTTCCTCTTTACAGCTGATTACGGCCTCGCTGGGCTATCAAAGGCAAAATTTGATTATCGTTACCAACCAATTAAATATCGCTAATAATAATTTAAGGGCCGCCGAAGCGCTAATGCGAGACGCTCGGCCTCTTTCTTTTTTTGACCGTAATGCTTGGGCTTCTATCCAAAAAAAAGAAACGAGAAGAATCTGGCCTTTTGACAATATTCTACTTCCTAGTACTGCTACTGGTGGCGGCGCTGGCTCCACAGAAGCAAGCAGCATACGGCCAGGAGCTAGCTGCCAAGGCCACTCCCCCCAAGAAGATATGCCGCGCTGTCTTCTCTGCTATGGCGATGAGCTTGTCTGTATCGGCAATAACTACCGCTGCTGCGCTACCAGCGGCTTTGTCAGCAACATGTGCTCTGGCAATGATAGCTGCACAAATCCGCCAAGGCACGCGGATCAGCCTGGTTGCAACCTCACCACCTTTGCCGGCTGCCAAAGCCCCCGCACTTGCCGGGATGGATGGTATTCAGCTGAAGATTTGAGTAATGGCATAGGCGGAGATACTCTCCAGTATAACGGCATTTCTTACGCTATTCCCGCTGGCGGAGCCTATTTTGTCGGCTCTACTGTCATGATGGCTTGCTCTAATTACCGCTAAAATGTTTAGAAAACAAACAAAAATAGAAAAAGTTATTTCTAGCCTTCTCTTTTCTGGGCTGGTGGTTTCTTCTTTTCTGATTTTTGTCGTTTTCTCTCCTCAAGATAGCGTCAAAGCCCAAGATGTCACCTGCATTGCTCCGGCTCTGGCAAATTATGTGGCTGATGTTTTAGACGGTCTAGGCAGTTCTTGCAGTAATGGCAGCTGCGGCAATGTCCGGCTTCTTTCTCCTGCTTTTAATATGTCCGAGCCCGGATTTGAGGCAATGATCAGCGGCTTTAGCGCCGGCCTTTCTAGCCGGGGCTATAGTCTTGGTTCTTTTTACGCCATTGCCGGTAATGCCTACAATATGCCCGGCAACACGATTGATGGTTGGATACAAAGAGCGAGAAACACGGCTATTGGCGCTAGAAGATTGGTTCTTACTGAAATTGGCTTTTATCCGCCCAATGACCCGCCCGGAGGAAGAGTCGCCGCTCTTCAAGCCTTGACAAGTTCTATTACTGGTCCTAACGGCCTCCAAAATAATTCCGGCATTGACGCCGCTCTATTGTTCAATGTTTTTGGCAGAAATCAGGATCCGAATTTTGCCGGACATGTTCTTAGCTCTGGAGAAATAAGCACGGTTTGTAATGTAAGCTGCGGCAAAATCGGCGCCAATTCCGCTGTTTATTACTCATCCCCTGACAGCTTTTACAATTCAGCGCAAAGTAATGGCATGAGATTCACCCTGGAAATCGGCACCAATAACATCCCTCAAATAAGAGATGGCATCAATCGGGCTCTTGCAAGAGGAATAACCCCGATTTTAAGAATCGGGGTCGGAGCCAACACCGGTGGATTTAGCTCTCCGGCTGACTATGTTAGTTTCATCAATGGCTTAAGAAGCAATTTTAGCGGGACGATCTATCTTATTGTCGGCCCGAATGAGCCTAATGCCGAATGCTGGGCCACTCCGCAATGCGGCTGCGGGTCAGGAATACCGCCAGGCGGCATTCCCGGCATCCCAGGGATACCCGGCGGCGTACCAGGAATACCAGGATCACAGGTTCTTTCTTTTGACTGGCCAACCGACCCAGCTCATTTCTATGTTAAGGAAGCAGGCAATGAAGAACTTATTCAAACCATTACTTCCTTTATTTCTTTAACAGGACAGGGCCAGGATATTGGCATTGGCTGGAATCCCATTCTTCCTCCGCCTCCGGATCCAGCTAATCCCATCGACCTTTTAAATCTGCCAAACTATCGTCAGGCTATCGGTTACTGGGCAGGACAAGAAATAGACAATTGTACTCAAAATGGTGGTCAGCCAATGTATATGAGTAATTATGGCTGCGGTCCGACGAGCGCGGCCATTGTCTTAAGCTATCTCCGCGGAGCTAGCATTGATCCTGGCACCGTCAATCAAACTCTTCCTTCAAACGCCATAGTGTGCGGCACAGGCACTGCCTACACCCCAATCCTCCGAAATCTTGGCGCCAGCTACACTGGCATAAGCCTTACCCGGGAAGCGATAGCTACGAGTGTCAGCCAGAATCGACCAATGATAATCTATTGCAGATATTTTGGCGGCGGCACTTTGGGTTGGCATTCTACATATCATATTTCTGCTATCCGCGGCGTTTCTAACGTCATTGTCAATGGTGTAAGTATAGATATGCTTTATTTTCAGGATCCTATTTTGGGCCGGATCGCTGTTAGTCTCGACACTGTCAGGGATCAATGGCATTGCGACAATCCTACTTCTGTTTGGTGATAAACTTTACTTCTGTTTATCGTTAAATAAATAAAATGCAACTGAAAAAATTTTTATCAATCATCGTCCTTTTTTCTCTGCTTTTTACAAGCCGCAGTTTCTTTTTTAAGAATGAAGTCTTTGCCCAAGAAGCTGGCGCGGAAATAGATGAGGTGGATGTCGTCTGCCAAAAACTAGCAAGAGATAACCAGAATGAACTGGAAATTCCTATTGGCAAAGCAGTAGATCAGGCAGAATATCTGGCTGATCAAGTTATTGCCCAAGCGCAAGTGATTATTGCCACGGCTCAACAGCAAATTGACGCTGCCAATGGTTTAAGTGGACTTGCTAATCAGTGCGGCAACCAATATTGCCGGCCAGTTTGCGAGGCAGAAGAAGTCTGCGGCAGTTGTAATTGTACTGGCTGCGACAATGCCAGCGAAACGAGCTGCGCTCTTGGCTTTTGCACAGGCGAGATCGCTCCCACTCTTACCTGCTGCTGTCCCAGCGCGACTGGCTGCAGTACTACAGGTTGCCGTATCACCGGCGCTTGCAATGAAGGAGAAAGAAGAAATCCCAGCGCCTGCGCCAGCCAGTGCCAAACCTGTCACCAAAGCCACTGTTGTTGTACTGTTACCTTTGTCTGTACCGCCCGCTCCTGCGAAAATTCAGCCGGCGACCGCGCCTGTGCTCTTGGCATTCCTGCTGCGGTCAGCAATATCAATACCCTTTATACAACCATTATTATCACCCACGACCAGTTAAGGTATTATTATGGCTATTATGACAGCGATGTCCTTCCTTTTCTAGCAGAGGCAAACTTTAAACTGGAAAACTGCAAACCGCCGACAAATGACAGCGATTTTGAGGCGGTCATGAAAGGCGAAAAATCAGGCAAATGGCTTTTTACCTGCACCCAAATTCTTAACATGACAGAGCTAGGAGTCCCTATCCATAGTTATCTTCCTTTTTGGAACGGTAGCGAGGTGGAATTCCCGGATGAACCCGAGCGCGGATGTTATGGCAATGATTATTGCAAGCACCTGGAATCAATCGAGGAAAATCTTCCCTATGGCCAACCATCGTGCGCCGAAGACTTTTATTGTTGTATAATAGGAAAATAGGAAAAAGTAAATAAATCAATATTTGGAAAAAATTTCTTATCATTTCAATCCTTCTTTTCTCTCTTTTTGCCGGTCTCTCTCTGGCTGCGCGACGCACCGAAGTCATTTATCCTGTAATCCCCGGCATCACCGCCCCGCCGCAAACTATTAAAACTTTCCTCCCTGATTATTTAAGATATGTTTTTAGCCTTTTTATCTTTCTCTGCGGTTTGGTTTGCTTTGGTTCAGTTCTTTATGCCGGATTTTTATTTATGACTTCAACCGGGGACCCGGGAAAGCGCCGCGAGGCCATGGGAAGAATTCTTAGCGCTCTTATTGGCACTGTTCTTACTTTTGGCGCTTACATACTTTCCCGAACAATCAATCCCCAGCTTGTTACTTCTGACTTAGGCATAGAAATCAGCGGCGGAGTTGTGCTTTATTCTGGCGGCGGCTGCACAGCTGGTCAGGGCTATCCTTTTAATCAAAGCTCTCCTGATATCAATGATGATATCGGCGTTGACGGTTTTGCTGTTGCTTCTCTCCAATTTCTCTCAAAACCAGGAGAGTTAGAAGTCGTTTTTTATAGTCAGCCAAATTATGGAGGTACGGCTACCAGACTCTCAAGCGACCAACAAGGATGTCTTGGCGCAAGTGGCGCAAGTGGCGCCCGCTCCATAAAATTTGTTTGGTCTATACCCGGCGCCTATCTCTGTACTCAACCGCTAACGTGTAGCGGTCCTCTTACTTCTTGTCGCTGCCCCCTTGATGCCACGGAAAAATATTTACCTTTAAGTACTGCTCTTCTTGACGAGACTCTCAATGATAATGTCATAAGCTTCCGCCAAGTAACAGCCACAAGCGACATGTCCTTGGGAGGAACATGCGATCGCCCAGCACCAGCAGGTGCCCTACGAGAATGTCAAACTGCCTCAAGGGGTACGGCAAGCGTTGTCTGCGTAGGAAACGCATGGGTTTGCCGTATTCCTCTTATCAATTACGGCGTGGTTCTACATCGAAATGCTAATTGGAGCGGCTCTTGCAAAGTTTTATTGGCAACGACTCCAGACATTACAAGCGATCCGATTATAGGCACCAGTACTTCTTCAATCACTGTTTTTAGTCATCCCACCACTGCTGCCACTGCTACCACTCCCTTAACCGGCGGCGTTTATCTTTGCGAACAACCAGATCCCCAAAGGCCAACAGGAACAGCTGCTGCCGACAATCCCTCCGACTGCCATGGCCCCTTCCAAAGATTAGGAATACCAGGCGCCCCCGACCAAGGGCTATTTGGCTCCGACGCCTTATCTGAAATCGATGACGCTCACAGCTGTCCGAGTGAATGGCTTGATGCTGGAGCCACCATTTCTTCAATTATCATTGACGGCAATTATCTGGTCGCTCTTTTTGATGGCAGCGACCCAATTCATTCCGGCGAATGCGAAGTTTTCACCTCAAGCGATGCTGATCTTCTAGATAATAGAATGGGACGCTGCTGCTGTGGTACGCCCACAAGCTGGGGCTGCCGCAACTGCGCTTCTTCAGTCATTGTTGTGCCCACCACCGGCACGGTTTATCGTCCGGGAACTGTGATAACTCCGCCGCCGTCTCCATCGCCTCCACCCCCAGGCGGTTCTCTTCTACCCTGTATTGACAATAGCTGTAGCTGTCAGGACGGAAGAAGATGTAATGCTTCTACAAGTTATCAGACCTGCGGCAATAACGGACGTAACTGCTTAGAATGGGGCTCTTCAACTTCTTGCGCTCCTGGATTGGTTTGCGCGGGAAGTGCTTGTGAGGCAAGCTGCCAGGCAGGCGGCGCTCCTGGGCCATGCGCTACTAATGGCTGTAACTGTCAAGGCGGAAGAATGTGTGATGGCCCTGCGGGTTATCGAGTCTGTGAAAATAACGGCAGCTGCTTGGAATGGGGAGGTCAAACTCCTTGCGATCCGGGAGCAACGTGTTCAGGAAGCAGTTGTAATGCAGCCTGCTTAATGGTTGGGCCTTAGAAAACTTGTTAAAGCAAACTTAAGGCAAAAAAGAAAGCAAGGTTTAACCTTGCTTTCTTTTTTGCCTTATTCTTTTTTACAAATTTGGTTTGACCACCACCCTTCTCTCCGGCTCTTCGCCAAGGCTTTCGGTTTTGATGTCTGGCCTTAAGGCCAGGTGAAGATGGACAATTCTTCTTTCAAAAGAAGACATTGCCGGCAAAGATTCTTCTTCTTTTGTCAGAGCCACTCTGTCAGCCACTTCCTCTGCTAATTCCCGCAGATATTGAGCTTTTTTCTTTTTATATTCGTTAATATCCGCGTTAAGATAAAATTCTTGCCCCAGTTTCTTTTGTAAAATTGCCTTAAGCAGTCTTTCTACGCAAGCCAAGATCGTCCCTCGTTCGCCAATTAAAACCCGCGGTTCATCTGTTTTAATATTTATCACCAGCGTTTCGTCTTCAAAGCTTGCCTTTACCTCAACAGCAAAAGACATTTTTTGGAAAAAAATGATTGTTTCCTCCTCAATTTTCTTTAAATCATCTCTGGTAAACATATTTAAATTTATGACGCCTTTATCCTTCTCATCACGTATTTCGCCTCAACAATTGAGAGAATGCTATTAGTAATCAGATACAAGGCAATAGCCGCCGGCACTTTTAAAAGAATAATAAAGCTTAAGATGGGGAAAAAATAATTCATCTGTTTCTGGAAGGTTCCCATAAACGTTGATCCACTCGTTTTTTGGGTCTGCGGAGCGGGCTGACTGAATTTTACCTGAAGAAAAAAGAAAATTCCAGCAAGAAAGGCAAGAATAGTGTTTGGCAGGGCCAAGTTCAGGGTAAAGAAATAAGAGTTTATTTGGCTGGGCGCGTGGACAAAAGAATAGAGAAAAGCCATTTCCTGGCTGACGCTAAATTTAGAAAAAACCTGATAAAGAGCGAATAAAATCGGAATTTGAATAAAAAGCGAGGCAAAGCTCAAAAGAGGATTAACTTTCGCCTCGCTGTACAAAGCCATTGTCTCTTTGGCTATTTTTTCCTGGTCGCCCTTAAACTTTTCCCTGACTTCTTTTAGCCTTGGCTCAATTTCCGCTAACGCCTTTTGCATTTTTAAGGTCTTTTGATTCAAAGGATAGAGCAAAATCTTAATGGCGGCTGTTAATAAAATAATCGCCAATCCCAAGTTGCCCCCAGGCACCATCTGATAAAGCAAAACCAGAGCGTTAAGAAGCGGCTGGTAAAATAGTGTTTGAAAAATGTTCATTTTAAACTAAAATTAATCTTTTTTATCGGCTATCCATCAATTTTTTTTCTTTGGCTAAAAGCTTTTCTACCATCAAGCTTATTTCATCGTAATTCTTGCCTTCTATTCCCGGCAAAGCCACGAAAACCGCATCAGTGCCTTTCTTTAATTCCCCTATTCTTTGCCAAACTGCTTCTCTCAATCTTCTTTTAACTTTATTCCTTTCTGTTGCCTTCTTGGAAATCTTGGTGGAAACTACGAAACCGAATCTGTTTTCGCCTAAATCGTTTTTTGCCGCTTTTAAAAATAAAAGGTCTTGCTTAAAACCTTTTCCTTTTTTGAAAACATTCTCAAAATCCTTTTTCTTTGTCAGGCGATATTTTAGAGGCAGCATATTTTTAATCTAAACTCACCCCTCTCTAAATAGAGATTCTTTTTCTTCCTTTTGCCCTTCTTCTATTGATCACGTTCTTTCCCCCTGGGCTGGCCATTCTCTTTAAAAAACCGTGGGTTCTTTGCCTTTTCTTCTTTTTGGTGGTTGTAACTCTCATCTTTTTATATTTTAATTCTACTGATCTATGCTACCAGTCTACCAGAGGACAGGGAAAAAATCAATTTTGAGAACGTAAATTTCTAATTGATCTAATTGACCTAATTTCTAATCAAATCCCAAATCCCAATAACCAAAAGATTGTTTTGACATTGAGACATTGGGCATTTATTGGTTATTGGAGCTTGGATATTGGTCATTGATTAGGTCAATTAAAAATTAGGTTAATTAGAAATTAAATGTTTGCCTTGTGTAACTCTGGGATCCGCAAAATACTTTATACTTTATACTTTATACTTTTTCCACAGTTTTTCCACAGAGTTTTTTCACAAACTGTGGATGTTTTTTAAACGCTAGACTCAATTTTCTTTTTCTTGACATATGATATAATCAAGAGGAAAATTTAGAGGTAAAGAATGGTCTTAAGGTCAATCCTATGAACAAAAAAAATCTTTGGGAAACGGTCTTGGCCCAGGTCCAACTCAACGTTTCGCCTGCCAATTTCGCTACTTGGTTCAAGAATACGGAAATCGTCTCTCAAGACGACGAGGCGCTGGTAGTTTCCGTGCCTAATTCTTTTGTTAAGGAATGGCTGGAAAATAAATACCAAAGAAACATCCTTAGAATTCTCCATTCCGCTGGCCTTAAGGTCAAAAAAATAGATTTCACTATTTCTAAAGCCACACCTAAAACTAAAGAGGTTAATTTTTCCTCTTTACCTCTTGAAACCGAGCAGCTGCAGCTTGATGTTTTTAAAAGAAATAGAAAAACCGGCCTCAACCCGCGTTATGCTTTTGAAAATTTTGTCGTCGGCGGCTTCAACGAGCTTGCCCACGCTGCGGCCACCGCCGTTTCCCGCGAACCGGGACAGCTTTATAATCCTCTTTTCCTCTATGGCAGCGTCGGCTTGGGAAAAACCCATCTCCTTCAAGCCATCGGCAACGAAGTAAACAAAAATTTTCCCGAAAAAGAAACAAGGTATATCCCCGCGGAAAGATTGACTTCGGAAATAATCACCTCCATTAGAAACGGGACAATTGAGAAGATAAAAAAAGATTATCACGCCGCCGATGTTCTAATTGTTGACGATGTCCAATTTTTGGCAGGTAAAGAAAAAACCCAAGAAGAGTTTTTCCATATTTTTAATTCCCTTTACCAAAAAAATAAGCAGATTATTCTTTCTTCTGACCGGCCGCCGAAATCCATTCCTGCCCTTGCCCAGAGATTGCGCTCCAGATTTGAAGGCGGAATGATTGCCGATATCAGCTTTCCTGATTTAGAAACAAGAATTGCCATCCTAAAGACCAAGGCGCAGGAAAAAGATTTGGACATTACTCAAGAAATTTGCGAATTTTTGGCTAATAATATTCAAACAAACATTCGCGAGCTTGAGGGCGCCTTAAACAGGATTCTTCTTTACCAAAAAATCAGAAACCAGCATCTTGATATTGATAAAATCAAAGCGCTGGTTAAAGAATTTACTGTTTCCTCTCAAGGTAAAATCACTCCTAAAAAGATTATCCAGATTGTGGCTGAATTTTACGATCTCAAGGAGAACGATATTATTTCTCCTTCGCGAAAAAGAGAAATCGTCAGGCCGCGCCAAGTGGCAATGTATCTTTTGCGAACTAAACTGCAAAGCTCTTATCCTTTTATTGCCAGAAAATTCGGAGGCAAAGACCATACTACCGCTATTTATGCTTGCCGCAGAGTGACTGAAGAATTAAACGAAAACGAAGAACTGAAAAAAAATATTGATCTGATTAAGATGCGTTTTATGAATATCTAGGGGTGTGAAAAAATTGTTAAATGTCTTGTTAATTAGAAGTGAAGAAATGAGTGAATAATTGTAAGGTAAAAAATCTTCCCCATCTTTCCCCTGATTTTCCTGATTTTTTCCCCAATTTATTTCTCTGGTTTTAAACAGAAAATAAAATTTTTCCCCAGCGATAATAACAATAAATATTAAGTATAAAGTATTAAGTATTATGAAATTTTCAATTTTACAAAATAAATTAAGAGAAGCCCTAGGCATCATCGAAAAAATTGCCTCAAAATCTTCTTCTTTACCCATTCTAAACAATGTCTTATTAGAAACAGAAGATAATTTTCTTAAGCTTTCCAGCACCAATCTGGAAACCGCTATTGTTTTTTGGCTTTTGGCAAAAATTGAAAAACCAGGAAAAATTACCGTTCCTGCCCATATTTTTTCCAGCTTTGTTAACTATTTGTCTTCCTCTAGTACCATAAGTCTGGAAGAAAAAAATGGCGTTCTTCATCTTGAATGCGAAAACGTGAAAACGAAAATCAATGGCTTGAGCGCAGAAGACTTTCCCATTATTCCCCAGGTAGAAAAAAACGAAAAAGCGCTTATGAGCAGCTTTTTGCTTTGCCAAGGCGTTTCCCAGATTATTAATATCGTTTCTTTTTCCAACATCAAGCCGGAAATTTCCGGCATTTACGCTCATTTCCAAAAAAATAATTTAATCATGGCTGCCACTGACTCGTTTCGCTTGGGAGAAAAGAAAGTTACTTTCAAAGAGCCATTGGGAATTCTGGAAGAACATTCTTTGATTTTGCCGCAGAGATCAGCTTCGCTTTTAGTTTCTATTTTTGGCGAAAGAGAAGCAAATTTAAGCGTTTATTTCTCTCCAAATTTATTAATGATAGAATCGCCAATGGAAGAAACAGACCATCCTAAGATTCAATTTGTTTCTAAGCTGATAGAGGGCGAATATCCAAAGTATCAGGAAATTATTCCCCAAGACTACAAAACAGAAACTTTTGTTTCCAAAAGAGAGTTTTTGAATCAGCTGAAAGCCGCTAGTCTTTTTGCCAGTCGGATTAATGAAGTAAAGCTGAAATTTGACGATAAGGCGCAGAAAGTAGAGGTTTCTTGCCAGAATCCGGAACTAGGCGAATACTCTTCTGCTTTTGCCGCGGAAATTAAAGGAAGCAAAGCCGAAGTTTCGTTTAATTATAAGTTTTTACTTGACGGACTTGCCAGTACCAGAGGCGATAAGATTCTTTTCGCCCTTTCCGAGTCGCGCGAAGGAGAACAAGGCCCGGCAGTCCTAAGGAGCGAAGAAGACAAGAGCTATCTCTATGTTGTTATGCCCATCCAGCCCGCCTAAATCTGTTCAATCTGCGTTAAAACCTTAATGTATTCATATAATAGTCATCAAGGTTCTGCGGAGCTAAGCTCGGCTTTGCGAGGCAGAGCCGAGCAGGTTCTTATATCCAACAGTTTTCCACAGGTTATCCACAGTTTTTAGTGTTCAATATCGGGGATTGAACAAGGGGATTGAGCAAGGATTAAACATTAAAGCTGTCGTAACCTGGTTACGACATAGAGCTGTCGTAACCTGGTTACGACATGGTTAAGAAAAGCGCCAGCCAAGCTAAGCTTGGCGCTTTTCTTAACGCTAGGGGTCAAGATTGCTAGGGGTCGAGATTGCTAGAAGCGAGAGATTTTGTAAATTATTCGCTCTAATTTAGGAGGGTTTTTCAAGACTTTATTTATTTTAGTGATAAACTTTTGTTCTCGCAGGCGTAATTCCTGAAGCAAGGCAGAATGAGAAACGTTAACTTTCAGCACTCCGTCTCTAAAAGAAGTGGCTTGAGTCTTTTCGCTTATTTCCGGTCCGAATTCTTGGCAAACAAAACTCTGCCATTCCGAAATAAGATTAAAAGCAGCAATTTCTTTTTTAAAAACATATTGGTTAACCCTTTGACTGATAATTTTTTTAAGAGGTTGAAACATATTTAGCTTCTTAGCTTTTAGTTGTCTTTACTGTTTCCTTCCCTCAATAGTTGCCTTGATGAAATTTTTCCAGATTGGTGCGGCTAGAGCAACGCCAGGCTTGTCATTAGTCGGCGAGTTGTCATTGTTGCCAGCCCAGACGCCAACAACAATATCTTTATCATAGCCAATACTCCAGGCGTCTTTATAGTTTTGAGTAGTACCGGTTTTAACAGCAACGCTGTCACTGACATAGAGAGAAGAATGAAGGCCGAAAATAGGCGCTCTCGCTTCATTATCAGAAAGAATACTGGTAATTAATTGGGCTGATTTAGAGCTTAAAACTCTTTTAGGATTTATTTCTCTTTGTTCAATTATCTGACCTTCGCCATCTTCTATTTTTAAAATCGCGCTTGGCTTCATCTTTAGGCCCCCAGAGGCGAGAACAGAGTAACTGGAAACCATATCCAAAAGAGTAACTTCGCCGCCACCTAGGACCAAGGCGGGGCCATAGTAAGTGTATTCTCTTAGACTCGTAATGCCCATTTTTTTTGCGGTTTCAATACTATCTTTGATGGTTGAAAGATTCATTAAAACTTTAATGGAAGGAACATTAAGGGATTGGGCTAGGCCTTGCCTTAGGGTAACCGGACCTCGGAAAAGTCCGTCATAGTTCTGGGGAACATAATGCTTTCCTCCCCAGATGCCGAAGTCGGTTTGTTCGTCAATGACGATTGCCTGATCGCTATAGCCCTTTTCAAAGGCAGTAACGTAAACAAAGGGTTTGAAGGCCGAACCGGGCTGACGCAATCCCATAGTGGCAACGTCAAATTCGGGTTCAAAAAGACAATCTTTGGCTGGCGTGCAGCCTTTGGGATAAGATTCGGCAAAATAGTCTTTACTGCCAATCATTGCCAAAATATCTCCGGAATGAGGATCAATGGCGACGAGGGCAGCATTAAAAGCTCTGAAATTTTCATTTCTCGTTACGCCGTTTTTAAGAAATTCTTCAGCCGATTTTTGCAGATTAATGTCTAGAGTCGTATAAACTTTTAAACCATTTGTTTGTAAGTATTCTTCGCCGTACTTTTCCTCAAGATATTTTTTGACATAAATGACAAAATGAGGTGCGACAATAGGGGCGCTGGGCTTGGCAAAATTTAATTTTTCTTTTTTCGCTTCTTGGGCCATCACCGGGCTGATATAACCTTCTTTGACCATTCTGTCTAGGGCATAATCTTTTCTTTCTAGAAGCAGGTTAAGGTTTTTCCCATAAGGAGAAAGAGTGGTTGGTCTTTGGATTAGAGACGCCAAAGTGGCGGCTTCAGCTAGGGTAAGGTCGCTCGCCTTTTTGGAGAAAAACGTTTCACTGGCCGCTTCCGCGCCATAGGCATTAGAGCCGAAAGGAACCTGATTAAGATACCAGCCGAGGATATCGTCTTTTGAGTAACGAAAATCAAGTTCAATGCTTAAGATAATTTCTCTGGCTTTTCTCTCAATAGTTTTTTCTGGAGTGAGAAAAGTAGAGCGTATTAGTTGTTGGGGAATAGTTGAGGCGCCTTGAGCCGATGCTCCTACTTTCAAGTCAGCCAAAATCGCCCTGGCAATGCCTCGGAAATCAATGCCAAAGTGTCGGCTATAAAAGTTTTTGTCTTCTACTGCCACCACCGCATTTTTTAGATAAGGCGACATTTTGTCTAGGGAGATAATTTCTCTTTTTTCTTCGCCAAAAATAGTATAAAGAAGATTTTCGCCAGTTCGGTCATAAATTTTTGTCGGCTGGCTACTGCGTCTCTCGCTGAATTTTTCTGGCTGGGGCAGATCGCGACTATAGTAGAAAACCAGGAACAAAAAAACAACCAATCCTAAAGCAAAAAACGAAGATAAAAGTTTAAAAATAAAAAGCAGCCTTTCCAAAAAAGCATTTTTAACATAAACTCTTCGGGAAAATTTTCTTTTTGCCATTTTTTTTATTTTGATCCCTCCCAGAAATCTTGTCTTATGATAGAACGCTTTTTTGGTTTTGTTAAGTGATGAAGATTAAGTTCAATCATTTAGAAAGGAGAGCCGAACTCCCTAAAAAGGCCGCTTAATTCTCCACCGAAGAATTAAGCTTAAAGCTCGGCTTCGCTCTCTTGCCCAAAAGGGCAAGAACCATGGCCGCTCGCCTCGCATATCCTTTTTAGGGAGTTCGGCTCTCCTTAAGATTTGTTTGGAGTTCTGTGGAACCCAAGGTTTCACAAGATTAAAAAACAACGAGGAAGTTTAGCTGACCGCTAAGGGACGCCTTCGCAGGCCGAGCGAGCAGGGTGTCAACCGAAGGTTGACGAGCGAGGCCGAGGCGGAACAGCAATTTCCCCGCTGGGGAAATTGACTGTGTCGACCCTTGGCGGTCAGCTAAACTTTTCCCATAATGGGATAGCGGGAATTGAACATGAGAGTTACTCGTACAAGGGGTTGAAATTGGCAGGAAAACCTGTTAATCTTGACAAGTAGTTAGATTATCGCTAAAAAATTATTTTATTTATTATGTCAGGACACAGTCATTGGAAAAAAATTAAACATCAAAAAGGTGTAGCTGATCTTGAACGAGGAAAGACCTTTTCTAAGACGATTAAGCTTATTACCGTCGCTGCTCGAGGCGGAAGTAATCCGGAGGAAAACCCCAGGCTAAAAGTCGCCATTGCCAAAGCAAAAGAAGTTAATATGCCGACCGTTAATGTTGAGCGGGCAATCAAAAGAGGCGCTGGCGAAACAGGCGAAGTTGTCTTAGAGGAGATGGTTTTTGAAGCTTATGGGCCAGGCAATATCGCCATTATTATTGAGGGTATTACTGATAATAGCAATCGTTCGGTCGCGGAGGTAAAACAGATTCTAGGCAAAAACAATGGCAAACTGGCCGCTGAAGGCAGCGTTCGTTGGCTTTTTGAGAGAAAAGGTGAAATTAGCTTGAGTTTGGAAGCTCAACCAGAAAACTTACAAAACAAAGAAGCGCTTGAGCTTTTAGCTATTGATTTGGGCGCCGAGGATATTTCCTGGGACGAAAATTTGCTCCAAATTTATACCAACGCCGATAACATCGGAAAGATTAAGAGTGAATTAGAAGCGAAAGGCATAGAAATTGAATCTTCCGGTTTGGGTTGGAGAGCGAAAGATGAGATTTCGGTTTCGGAAAAAGACGTCCAACTAGCGGAAAGATTATTCGCCGCTCTAGACGAAAGCGATGATGTCCAGGAAATATATTCCAATCTTAAGAGTTAAGACTGAGAATTTCTAATTGACCTAATTTCTAATTGACCTAAACAATAACCAATGACCAATTACCCAATGACCAAAATTTCTAAAGTCGATAAGTTATTTGGGATTTGGGGCTTGGGATTTATTTAGAAATTAGAAATTAGGTCAATTAGTCTTAGGTTAATTTATGATCATCCTTGGCATTGATCCCGGCACAGCCACGACTGGCTACGGCCTTGTCGAAAAAATTGGCAGAAATTTAAGCTGCTTGGATTACGGTTCAATTGAGACAAGCCCTAGCTCTTCTGATGCGGAGAGACTGGAATGTTTATACGACGAGCTCAATCTTCTTATGAGAAAGACTAAGCCAGATGTCTTGGCAGTAGAAAAACTCTATTTTTTTAAGAACTCAAAAACAGCAATGACTGTGGCACAAGCCAAAGGAGTGATTCTTTTGGCAGGCGCGAAAAAAAGAATTCCTATTTTTGAATTCACTCCTCTTCAGATGAAAACAACAGTAGCAGGCTATGGCCGCGCAGAAAAAAGCCAGATTCAAAAAATGGTAAAAGTTATTCTTAGTTTAAAAAAGATACCTCGACCGGATGACGCGGCTGACGCTTTGGGAATAGCAATTTGCTGCGCTAGACAAGTTTAAGAGCCTAACTGGGGAGAAAAGTATTGACAAGTTTCTTAAAAGCAATATAATTTCCAATAGTTTAAGAAAGGTCGCAATTGGCCTTCTAATACCCGAGAGGGTATAGAGAAATTATGATCACATATTTAACCGAAGAGTTAGAGGAAAAAATGTTTCCAGAAGAAGAGGAAGAACTCGGCGTAGATGAACCAGTAGATGAACCAGAAGAAATAGAAGAAGAAGTCGATGGAGACACTGATGAAGAAATCGGCGGTGACGAAGAAGACGGAGTTACGGGAGATGGACTAGAAGGTATTATACCCGATGACGACACGGAAAAAGACGAGACAGAAAAAGAAGAAGAAGAAGACGAAGATTGGTAAAAGAAAATAAACAAAAAGCTCTGGGACGCCAGAGCTTTTTGTTTTAATAATTTTACGCCAGCTTGACGAATTTCCTTTTGCCCACCTGGATAATCATCCCTTTTTTAATTTCTATTTTTACTTGCCAGTTCTGTTGTTTTTCTTTGTTAATTTTTACTCCGCCTTCAAGAATCAATCTTTTAGCTTCGCTTTTTGAGGAAGCCAATTTAGTCTTGACGAGCAATTCCAAAAGAGGAAGGTATTTTTCTTTTATCTTGATTTGGGAAATTTCTTCAGGCAGCTCTTTCTTTTTGAAAACTCTGTCAAACTCTTCTTGCGCTCCTTTTGCTTCTTTTTCCCCGTAATTTATCTTAACTATTTCTAGCGCCAGCTTCTTTTTCAGAATCAGAGGATTAACCTTTTCCTTTTTCAAGCTCTCTACTTCTTTTAGCGGCAAGGGAGTCAAAAGTTCAAAAGCCGGAAAAATTACTTCGTCAGGGAAAGCCATTATTTTTCCAAACATATCACTAGCGGCAATATCAAGAAAAACAGCATTGCCCGTTGTTTTGCCTACTTTTTTTCCTTCCTTATCAATTAAAAGTTTTGTCGTCAGGACAAATTTCTCTTTATTTTTAAGAATTTTTACCAAATCGCGGCCGCAAAGCATATTGAAAGTTTGATCGCTGCCGCCAATTTCTACATCAACATTTAAGTTGACGCTATCAAGAGCTTGAGCTAAGGGGTAAAGGAATTCGTGAAGATAAATTGGTTTTTCTTCTTTTATCCTTTTTTGGAAGAAGTCTCTTTGAATCATTTGCCCGACAGTGAAATTGGAAGCAATCTCAATTAAATCCTTAAAGCTTATTTTATCCAGCCATTCGCCGTTAAACATTATCTTTGCCGGATTTTTGCCGGTAAGCGCTAAAAATCTTGCTATTTGTTCTCGCCAAGCCTTACAGTTTTCAAGAACTTTTTCTCGGCTTAGCTTTTGCCTTGCGGCTGATTTGTCGGTCGGATCGCCGATCATTCCTGTAAAATCGCCCATTAAAAAAATAACCTCGTGGCCTAATTCTTGAAATTGCTTTAATTTTAAAACGCCGACAAGGTTGCCCAAATGAAGGCTGGAACTAGAAGGGTCAAACCCTTGATAAACTCTTATTTTCTTGCCCGACAAAAGAAGCTCTTTAAAAGCTTTTCGCGAGGGATAAATTTTATCCACTCCCCTAGTTAAGACTTCTTCAATTTTTTCTTCCTTTTCCGTCATCTCTTTTATCATATCAGACTGTTTGTTTTTTTAACAAGCGATTTTTCAAAAATAAAATTGAGAAGCTGAAAACTAAAGCCGTGGCTAGGGCGAGAAGAAAGATAGAAAAAAAGCCCAAAGAAGGCCGTAATTCGGTAAAGGTTGTTTTTTCTTCCGTGCTAGCTGTCGTGGCAGCTGTCAAAGAAACCGGAGCCGGAGAAGGTGAAGCAAGGAGTTCCGGCGCTTTAATCTTTGGAGCAAAGCTGTTTTGAGTTTTGGGAGTGCCGCCCGCGTTTTGGCTTGTCTGCCAATTAGCAGGGCCACTAGCGGCGCTGACCCTTTCCATTGTTTGTTTGGTCTTATTGTCGCCTTGCCACCAGCCGTCTTGGCAATTGACTTCATCAACAACTTTTCCGTCTTTATCAAAAAGCTGGAGATACTCCCCTTTATTGCTTAGGGCGCCGGTATAGATTAAGTCTGCCTTTTCGCTTGGCACGCTCTCATCGCTTGTTCTCTCTAAAAGAAAAAAGCCTTGCGGCTTAATTTCTTTTTCCAAAATAATTTTAGGTTTTCCGTCTTTTGCCGCCAGCGACCAGCCATTTAGATTAACCGATTTCTCTCCGGAATTGTAAAGCTCAAGCCATTCATCGTTAGCCGAGACAGCTGTTCCCATCCAGCAGATTTCGTTGATAACAACCATAAAGATAAACTAATTTCTAATTATTCTAATTTCTAATTGATCTAAACAATGAACAATGTCCAAGCCCCAATGACCAAAATTTCTTCCTTACATTGGGATTTGGACATTGGGATTTGATTAGAAATTAGGTCAATTAGAAATTAGATCAATTCTTGCGGACCCAGAGTTTCCGCAAGATTGAGTTCTGCAAGATTTCGTTATTTCATCAGTCTTTTTTGTCTGTACTGCCCTCCGACTCCCAGATATTTATATGCCAGCTCTGTCGCCATTCTTCCTTGGCGAGTTCTTTCAACAAAGCCAAGCTGCATTAAATATGGTTCGTAGATATCCAAAATAGTATCTTCTTCTTCAAAGCTGGCCGCGGCAATGGCTTGGAGGCCAACTGGTCCGCCGTTAAATTTTTCAATAATGGTGCTGATAATTCTTCGGTCTGCTTGTTCCAAGCCGATTTCATCAATGCCTAGAAAACCCAGAGCTTCTTTAACCACCTTTTCTGTAATCACGCCGTCTGCTTCCACTTCCGCCCAGTCTCTAACTCTTTTAAGAAGTCGATTAGCCACCCTTGGCGTGAAGCGGGAACGGCTAGCGATAATTTCTATCGCTTCTGGCTCAATCGTAACATTAAGAATCTTCGCCGAGTTCTTTAAAATTTGGCCGACTTCTTCTTGATTGTAAAAATCCAATTGAAAGGTAGCGCCAAATCTGTTTCTTAGGGGCGAAGAAAGGGAAGCGATTTTGGTGGTAGCGCCGATTAAGGTGAATTTGGGAAGAGCCAATTCCATTGTTCTTGCCATTGGCCCTTTACCTAAAATAAGATTGAGTTTATAATCTTCCATAGCAGGATAAAGGAATTCTTCAATATTGCTTTTTAAACGATGGCATTCGTCTAAGAATAAAACGTCGCCTTCGGAAAGATTGGTTAGGATGGCGGCTAAATCGCCTGCTTTTTCCACTGTCGGTCCGGAAGCGATTCTCAAATTCGCCCCCATTTCCTTGGCAACAAGGCAAGAAAGCGTTGTTTTGCCCAAGCCCGAGTTGCCATAGAAAAGGAGATGCTCAATACAAGGTTCACCTCTCTTACGAGAGGCGTCAATAATTATTTTGAGATTCTTTTTTATCTTCTCTTGGCCGACAAAATCAGTCCAATTCTTGGGACGGAGGGTTGAATCCAGGATTTCTTCTTCTTGGTGATCCTCCGGAGAAAGAGAAAGGTCTTTTTTATTTTCTCTTGACAAATCAGTCATAATCTTCTATAATATAGTTGTCAATTGATAAGTAATCCCGGAGTTGGGGGTGGGAGTTTTCTTTAGATGGATGATTTGGCTTCGGCCGAGTCTGACTCGGCTTCGGCGAAATCACGCCTCGGGAAAATCTTCTAAACTTATAGGTCCGCGAGGCCAAGTAACCCCCAACTCCGGGATTATTTATTTTACCCGCCCCCAAGCGGGTTTTTAATTATTCTCCTACGATTCTCTCTACTTCCTCTAAAGTAGTCAACCCTTCTAAGACTTTTATCAAACCGTCTTGTTTGATAGTGATCATTCCCTCTTTTATAGCCAATTCCCTTAGGGCGGCGGTTGAGGATTCGCTTAGAATAAATTTTTCTATTTTGTCGTTAACAGAAAAGATTTCAAAAACTCCGAATCTTCCTTTATAGCCGGTAAAGTTGCACAGAGGGCAGCCAACAGCTTTAGGGATTTTTGTTTCTTCGGAAAGATGGGGAACGTCTAATTTTAGATGGAGAAGTTCTTCTTTCAATTTTTTTAGTTCTTCAGGCGTAACTCGCTCAAATTTTTTACATTCCGGGCAGACTTTTCTCGTCAGTCTTTGGGCAATAATAAGGTTGACCGCTGGACCGATATTGCTTAACATTCCGCCCAAAGAAGTCAACCTGGCGACGGCGCCGGCGGCGTCATTTGTGTGAAGAGTTGTTAAGACAAGGTGGCCGGTAAGAGCGGCCTGAAGAGCAGTATTTACCGTCTCCGTATCTCTCATCTCGCCGACAAGAATAATATCAGGGTCTTGGCGCATAATTGATTTCAGGCCGGAAGCGAAATCATAGCCCTTTTTTGGCGAGACTTGAGTTTGGGAAATTCCTTCAAGATGATATTCAATCGGATCTTCGATGGTGATAATTTTATTTTCCGGCTTTCTGATTTTGCGGCAGAAAGCGTAGAGAGTGGTGGTTTTGCCCGAGCCGGTGGGGCCGGTAACAACAATCATTCCGTGAGGTCTTTTTATTTCTTTTTCTACTATTTTTAAAAGATCTTTTCTGAAACCCAAAGCCTCCAATTCAATTAATGATTGCGGATTTAAAATTCTTAAAACAATCGTTTCACCATTTTCCGCTGGCAAGGCAGAAGTCCTTATTTCAATTGTCGTATTTTCCAAAACAATAGAAAACCGACCATCCTGGGGTCGGTCGCTGATATTTAATTTTAAACTGGATAATAATTTTATCCGGGATAATAATCTTTTATAAACTTCAGGAGCGATCGTAATGACTTCTTGGAGCAAACCGTCAATCCTTATTCTTATCTTGACGCTTTCTTCTTCCGGCTCAAGATGAATATCGGAGGCGTTTAATTTTATAGCGCCGCCAAGGATAATTTCCAAAGTTTCTGTTGCCGGCGAGACCAGATATTTTTCAATTTTCTCTTTATAATCGGAAACATACCCTATGCCTTGGATTTCTTGTTCTTTGGTATCGGAAATTTTTATTTCCCCGGTGATTTTGTGTGACATTGTTTCCATCTTTTATTAAATTTACTCGCCTTTAACTTAAAAGTCAAACGTGGTAAATTAAAAAAACTGTTAAATTATTAAATTGATAAATTGTTGAGAATTTAGAAAGATTAAATAGATTTTATGGAAAAAATTACCCTGAATTCTGCCCTGGAAACAAAAAAATTTGCCAGTCAGCTGGCAAAAAAAATTGTTAAAGAAAAAGAATCTTTTGGAGAAGGTTATTCTTCGCGAGGAGCTTTTATTATCGGCTTGATAGGTGAATTGGGAAGCGGAAAGACAACTTTTGCTCAAGGATTTGCCAAAGGATTGCGTATCCGTGAGCCGATTTTAAGCCCAACCTTCGTTGTTTACAGGCGATATGCGATAAAAGACAAAAATGAGGGAAAATCCTCAAAAATTCTCGCCTCCGGTTTTAAAAATTTTTATCATTTTGACTGTTATCGCCTAAAAAACCATGAAGAAATATTAAGTTTGGGCTTTGTGGATATAGTTAAAGAGACAGACAACCTTATTATTATTGAGTGGGCAGACAGGATTAAGAAGATACTGCCAAAAAACGCTTTAATTTTGAGATTTAAGTTCTTAGGAGAGGGTAGAAGAGAGATAAAATTTGGGTAATATCCGATTGTGGATAACCCTTTGTTGACACTCTTTCTCATCGCAAGCTAAAATTAACTAAGGAGATGAGAAAGAATGAGTCTGAATTTATCTCTCTAGGTGAAGCAGCAGAGAATTGTCCTTATTCTGCTGATTATTTAAAATTGAGAGCGCGTCAAGGAAAACTAAAGGCCAAGAAGATTGGTCGTATTTGGGTTACGCAAAAAAATTGGCTGGAGATATATCTACGGGAAATGGAATCTTACTGGGACGAGAAGAAAAATGGCAAGAAAGCCAATCTTTGGGAAATGATTTTAACTAGCGGCAAGAAAGCAAGGACCGAAGAGAAAAAACACCCATTCGCTCTTTTGCCTGCCTGCGGAATCGGTTGCCTGACTCTACTGTTTTTTGCTATCGTTATCGGGGCAAGCTTGAACCAGCCTTATGATATTTTCTATATAAGAAATTCGTTTTCTTCTTATTGTTATCTAGTAAGAGAAATTTCTTTGCCAACGCATAGAGAAGTTACTGCTTTTCTTTTGTTTCCTAATGATTTGGAAAAAGAATTAGGGGAGAGGCCGGCGACCGAAGAAGCAGCCCTTGTTTTTTCCACTTCCAAAATAAGCCAAGCAGAAAAGAAAGAAGGAGAAGAAAAAAAACCAAATTCCCTTGCGGAGAAATTGAGAGAAATAAGTTATAATTTAAGGAGCGATTGGCAGGCCTACAAGCTTGGCTTAGTTCAGTTAAAAAATGATTTTGTTTTAGCTGTCGGGAAAAGCTTTGCCGGGATAAAAAAAATAGGAGAGAAATTCGCCAGAATAAAAATTAAGATTTTTGAAACAGAAATTACGCGAGAAGGAACAGAAAAAAAAGAAACAACAGAAGAAGTAGCAACCGTGGTAGTGAAAGAGGGGTTGGTTGTTCTCCCCTCTTCGGGCGAAGAGAATGACGAAGAAATAAAGAAAAAAATAAAAGAATCTTTTTCTGACGAAGTGGTTGTGGAAATCGACGAGACAAAAGAATCAGGCGTTATTAAACCCATCTTTAAAAAGACTAGCGACCAAGAATATATTTATATCTTAGTTCCTCTTTCCGAGAACTAGTTAATTAAGGCAAGGTAGAAAAAATGAAGAAATTATTAATTAAATTAACCTTCATTACTTTGGGAGCAATTGCTCTGCCCTTTTTGGTTTTGGCGCTAGAATCGGTTTCTTCAAGTTTGTCAGAGGCGGCGTCGGAGGCAGCCGATTCGTCAACATTGGTGGAATCTTCAATGCCTCCAGAAAATTTAAACTCTCTACCCTTAGGCGCGACGAAACAATTGAGAATCTTGTACGAAGGGATTTTGCTGGACAAAAATGGCGTAGCGGCAAGGGATGGCAGCTATAATGTTATTTTTACTATTTATGACAAAGAGACAGAAGGAAACATTCTTTGGCAGGAAGAGTACAGCAATTACAATGCCGTTTTTGTCACCAACAACAAACTCAAAGTAATGCTGGGAAGAGAAAATCCTCTTAACCTTGATTTGAGCCAAGCGCCTTTTTGGTTGGGAATTAAAATCGGGGAAACGACAGAGAGCCAGGAGATAAATTGGGGAGAAGAAATTTTGCCGAGAAAGAAAATTACCACCCTTTCGGAATTTTTGAAAGACGAAAAAAATATCCCGGAAAATTGGGAAGAGCTTTCTCTCCTTTTAAAAGAAAAATTAAAGAACCAAAGCGAAACGATTATTCTTTTTGACATCAAAGAACTGGCGGAATTTGAGGGGCCCCAGCCGTCAGAATCAGGCTTTGTCAAATTCTTTAAATCTTTTCTTGATTTTTTGACAGAGAAGTTGATAGCTCTAGGGGAAGCGATAAATAAAGTCCTAGAAAAAATGGATAAGGCGTTAGTTTTTCTAGCAGACATCAAAGACAAGGTAGATGTGATTTATAAAGTCTTGGTGCCGGAAGAGACAAAAGACTTAACCAGCGCCACCACCTTGAGCGAGCCCGAATCATTGATTGTTCCGCCTGAAGGATTAACCTCTTCACCAAAAGATGCAGGCAGATTAGTGATTCAGCAGGGCGAGAGCTTGATAAAAGTTTCCAGTAATTTTGTGGAAGAAAACAGTTTGATTTTTATCAGCTTTCTCAATGAGCCAAATGATATTTGGTGGATTGAAGAAAAAGTAGCGGGAGCGTCATTTACGCTTCGTCTCAAAAATCCTGTTCCTCAAAATTTAACTTTTGATTATTGGATCTTGGGTGGCGCGAATGAAGGAATTGGAAATGAAGAAATTCCTGCTCCTATTCCCGAACCAGAAATTCCAAAAGAAGAACCACCGATCCAAGAAGAACAACTAGAAGAAAATCCTTCAGCCTTACCAGAGATGCCGGTAAGTGAGCCGCCAGTAAGTTTGTCAGAAGAAACTCCAAACGAAAATCAGTTGCCAGCGTCCGAAACTCCACCCACACCAGTAGAAATGCCTCTGGAGCCATCTCCTCCTCCCCTAGAATCTCCTGCACCTCTAGAAATTCCTTCGGCTCAATAAGATCCATCATATATTAGTTTTTGACTTCCTCTCTTGTTATGACTCTTAAACTTTCAAAAATTTTAGAGATTATAAGAGATAAGAAACTCCAAAAAAAAGTCTGCCTCACAAGCATTTATGTTTTTCTTATTTTCGCTTTCATTTTTCCCGACGCCTTAGTTAAGAGCTATACCATTAAAGATGATTACCTTAAGATTCAGGAAGGAAACTATCCTTTTTCTGTTTCTTTGCAAAAAGAGGACAATGGGAAAAAAGAAAATTTGGGAGAGGCAAAAGTTCTTGACCAGTATAAAATTTCGGGCTTGCCGGAAAATGAGTTTTTGGAAGAATACCCCAAGCTCAAAGCAGGGTTTAAAGGCTTGGAGATGGAAATTGAAGCCGACCGCCCTATTTTTTATGAGGATTATTTCCAAGAGTCTCTTTTTTTTGATAGATTAAAATCTCTTTTCGGCCTTGATGTCAGCCCGAGATACATCCTGAAAAAACAAATTGAAAGGACAGATGGCTTAAGAAGCAGTCTTGATTTTTCAGAGATTTCCTTGGCGACTTTTTACCGAAACATGGAAACTGCTTTTTGGGAAGACAAACTTTCTTTGGAGCAATCAGTTTTTCTCCGCAATAATTCCAACAAAGATATTGCTCTTTCTCTTCTTTTTCGCAATGAGATTACGGCGGAAGATGTGTCCTGGGGAGAAGATCAGTATGTAATTTCCCAGAGCGTTCAGCGCTTAGGAGAATCAAAAACGATTACCTTTGCCGGCGAGGAGCCAGGCAGCTCTTTTTCCTATGATTTTTCCAAAATTGATCGCGAGTTCAGTGCTAGTTCTTGGCTGGAGAAGAAAGATTCCCGCAATTTTATTATTCTCTCCATAAAAATTATCATCCCTCCTTTTTCCGAAAAGAAATTCACGCCGATTTTTGGTTTTGAGAGGAAAGAAGTCAAAGAACAAGAAGGCGGCTTAACGACCGTCGTTCATAACCCAGAAAACTTTCCCCAAGACTTTTATCTACCCATTAAAGATATTAAAGGCGCGAGAATAATTGAAAAGACAGATCAAAATCAACCCGAAGACTTAGGGTCTATGAAGACTTCAATTATCAATAGCGCGGTTCTTAAAGCTACGCCAGGAATGAAGCGATTGAAAGAAGAGAATTTTTTACCTTATTTAGTGATTGAAAAAGAAAATTCCGTCTCGGCTATTTTGCGCTCGGAAAAAGGCCTGCAAAAATTCATTTTTGCCAATAACTCAATTACTTCCCAGCTTTGGGAGTCAGCCACCCTTCAGCCCCAAACCCTAGACTGGGATTTGAAAACTCTTTCTACTCCGGTTTTTCAATATAGCGACAATAGCATTTGGCGCGATTATGAAATTGATGAAAAAAGCGGCAGGATTGAAGTACAAAAAACAGATAGTTTTGTTCTCATCACCCAGATTTTTTCCATAAGAGATACGCCATACGAAATAAGAAATACGTTGAAATTTGGTTTTGACGGCACGGACTATTTTTCCAAATGGACTTTTTCTCTTAGCGACAACCCAAATCTTAATCGGCTTGTTTGGAAAAACAAACTGCCGGAGAAAATTCAATTTTCCCAACAAGAAATAAAAAGAGCGAAAGAAGAAAAACAATTTAGCAGCTTGCCAGTGGAGCAGTCTCGCGATTTACACATTGGCTGGAAAGATTTTAATGATTCTTCTGAAATTTCTTTGGTGCCAGGCGGCATACAAAATACGCCATACGAGATTCCCGTTATTTTCTATCCCGAAGGAAAGCTTGGCGCTTTGGAAATTGATCCGACCTTAACAACCACAGTAGCAGCAGACACGATTACTGTTTCTTCTCCTAGCGAATTTGAAATAAGGTTTGACCGCACTCAAGGCGGAGTGATTGATTCATGGTATGATTTAGAAAACGATTCTGGGAAAAGTAATCAACTAGCTAGTGCCACTTACGGCCTTTTTGATTTTCTTAGTTACAACGGTTCTGACAGACGAATTTCTGCTGAAACTTCAGCTACCCAGAATGTCATTGAAGTTACTTCGACCAGAGCCGTAATCCAATACAGCGGTCAGATTGGCAATACCGCTAGCTATGACTATGTTCTAACTTATTTTGTTTATGCCAAGGGTCAGATTGATATTAGTTTCCAACTGACCAATAATACCGGAGGAACTCTGACTTGGACTCTTCAACAAGCACAGATCAATGTTGATTCAACTACTAATCACACAGCTGATGGGGATGGAGTAACGAGCGATGGCGATGCCATGACTCCCGGCACCAATAATTGGGTTAAGTTTGTCGGTGATGGCTCAACCGAAAAGGACACGGCAGTTCTTTATTACTACTCTGGATTTAATTATGTGGAATATGCTAACTCGACCACTATGGTTGCTCTAGAGAGAGATACTAATGAGACTCAAGCTAACCTTGCTGTTACTACTAGGTTTTTTCGTCTCGGTTTGAGGCCGGATACAGATGTTTTAGGACTAATCGAAACTGTGCCGGATAATTACAGCAATGATTTTCGCAATCCCGATGATCTTTCTTTTACCACTGGCACTGGCTGGTATGATACTGATGAAAACACTTCTTCATCAGCTGACGAATTCAATGAAGCCGAAGGAGTTTATGCTCTTGATGCTGCTTCGACCTATAACCAAGCTTCTCGAGCTGAATTTGACATTGACGGCGGGACTTACGCCAGATACAATCCTGCTTTCAAAATCAGAAAATGGCACTCAAGCAATTTGCCTCCTGCTGTCAGTTTGGAAAAAGCAACTTTAACTTCTGGAACGGATTATAATCTTTCTCAAAAGCCATTTTCCGAGGCTTGGTTTGATGATAATGGAGCCGAAGACCAGATTGCTGATGGCGGTGATCTTGCCAGCGCCGATGAATATCTCTATGAACCGATGAACAATTATACTCTGACTGGTTTTGCCGACACGGACTATCTTTATTTAGGCGCCGATGACCAATTTACCGGCGTTAATTTCCATTTAGCCACCAAAGGCGTTGGCGGCCTTATCGCTTGGCAGTACTGGAATGGTGCCTGGACTAGTCTTTCCGGCGTGACTGATGAAGTTAAAGACAGCAATGATCTTTTGACAACTAATGGTTCTTTCTATTTTACCGAACCCGCAGATTGGGCAGCCAAAACTCTTACTTCCGGATCAGAAGGGATTACCGGTGAACGATCTCTCTACTGGATCAGAGCTGATGTTACTACCACTTTTACTACTGTTCCTGTCATTGACAGGATGTGGCCTGACATTTTGCTAATGCAGTATCTTGGCAATGTTTCTTCCAATAGCCAGACATTTCTTATTTCTTCCGCGCCTGTCAGAGAATCGCGGGGAACAATTCAGATTGATGTTCCCAATAGATATCGGGCGATCATGCAGACAGGAGATACAACTGACTATCTTTTGATTTATGATCGGGCGCAAAGCGATACTAGTCCAAGCAACACTTACGAATTTATCGGACCATATATCTATGAAGCGAGTGCCGAATATATGCTTAGGTATCACAATACCAGAAAGACAACTATTTTAGAGTCCTCGAGTATTAGGGTGAGGATCAGAGTTGAAGGTTGTTTTGATACAGTAGGGGGTAGCGCTTGTCTTGGAACAACCGACTTTACTGTCATTGAAGATTATACCTTTACCACCGAAGGTATCTATGTATCCAACATTACTGATTTTAATACTGGCGGTGTGGCTTTAGACACTCCGGGAGCTGATGAGAACGGCTACAACTTTATGATGGTCGATGGAGATATTCAAGACAATGCCTTTGCCGGTACTTTATATTACGGAGACGGAAACACGGAAGGCAGTACAGCGGTTGATGCTACCTTTGAGGATACCAACACTTATGCCACCTTTCCTGCTGTTGATGCTTCCGATTATCAGTCAGCGATCGTTGGTATTCCCAGAGCCGGTTGGCTTGATCAACCGGGAGGAACAGAGGATTGGCGAATTAATGTCGGTTATTCCGGTACGATCGACAGGCTTCAGGCCAGAGAAGGTGGTTCCACTCCGACCGGCCTCCACTACGCCAAATGGTATTTCTTGCTTCAACCAGAGAATGATTTGGATGCCGAAGCCGAAAGAGAGAGTTTTAATAATGATAACTACAACCCCGATATTCTCACCTACACCACCGGCAGCGAGTGGGATGATCTTTCCGGTGGCTCATCACTTTCCGCGCCGGCAGCAGCCAGCTCAGCTTTGAAATTTGACGGTAGCAACGACTATGTAAAAATAACTGAAACTTCATCTCTAAGACTTACCTCGCAAGGTACGGTGGAAATGTGGTTTAAACCTAATACTTTGGCACAAGGTGCATCCGCAGGGATGTTTGCTAAAACAAATGGGGGGGATGTTGCTGGTGAATCTTATTTAATTTTTTGGGCTTCTGCGGGTCCGTATATCTACGGCGAACTTTCCAATGGAACAACGATCGTAAGTATTTCTATAACTCCTCCTACTGATACCAACTGGCATCATGTGGCTTTTGTCTGGGACCATGTGAGCGCCAATAAAATGTATATGTATATGGATGGCGCCTCAGCCACTACTCCTGTAGATTTGACAATTAATGCCCAGTCAAATTCCAGTCATATACCAAAGATAGGAAATTGCTGTATTGCCTCAGCAGACACAAACGAATATTTTAACGGCACAATAGATGAGGTCAGAGTCTGGAGTGTTGCTCGCACACAAGCCCAAATCCAACAAAATATGTTTTCTCAAGTGGCCAGTTCTTCAGACAATTTAGTCAGCAACTGGCGTTTAAATGAAAATACAGGGACTGTTACCTACGATGAGAATAATACCAATAACAATGACGGCACAATTTCCGGCGCTTTATGGCAAACCGGCTTCATCCCCGACCACTATAATGAATCCGAAGGAGCTTATACGGTTGATGCCTCAGGTTCCCAGATCCAACTTGATATTGATGGCGGAGATAATGCTTCTACTTCTCTTTCTGCGGCGGTTACCGCTGGAGCGGCTTCGATCTCCGTTGTCTCCACTACCGGTTTTCCGACCGCTCCCGGTGTTGCCTATATTGATGGCGATAAATTTTCCTATACGGGTACTACCTCAACAACTTTTACCGGTATCCCCGCATCAGGAGAATTATCCGTAGTTGGCCATGCGAATATTAATGTATTGGAAAATAAAGAGAGTGCTTATGCCGGCGGACCTTTTGACATAACCACAACAACAGGTCGGCTTTATGTTGTCATGTATAGTGGTAGTACTACCGGTGGTCCTACCACCATATCAAATTCACCAAACGCGATGACTTGGACTCTGGCCGGTCCGGCTACGAATGCCGGAAACGTAAAAGTATATTTATGGTGGGCTGTCGAAAGTGGTGCCGGAGGATCAACTACGATCACTTTTGGTACTCCCCAGGGCGACCCCGGTTACAGCTGGCATGAATATTCCGGTATTGATACCAGCAGTCCTGTCGATGGAAGTGCCGTGACTGCGACGGGAAGCTCTAATAGCCCGCAGGCAAATATAACCACTACTAATGCCAATGATGTGATCGTGGCAATAGGTGCAGAGGCGCAATCACCGACAACCTGGACTGCCCTGACAAATTACGTGACCGAAACCGAGCAGGATGACCATAGCCATGGAACTCTTGATAGGATTGTTAATTCTACGGATACTTACACGCCTGGATTTACAATGCAAACAAGTTACCAATGGGCCTTTGTGGCAGTAGCCTTCAAAGTAGTAGACATCTCCGGCCCGGTTGTTTCGTCTATGAACCGCCACAAACCCAATTTTAAAATCAGAAATTATCGTTCAAACACTCTGCCAGCTTCGGTCAGCATGGAAGGAGCGCTTCTCGCCCAAGGCACCAATTACAATCTTGATTACAAACCCGTCTCCGATGCTTATTTTGCCGATGAATTGACCTGGTATTCAACCCTGGAAAGCGAAGCCGTTTGCGATACACCGGATGTTGGAGCCGGAGATTGTACTTTGACTAATACTCCCACATTTGTGAGTGCTAAATATGGAAAGGGTGTTTCGTTTGCTAATACTCAAAGGGTTAGAATAGTAGGGGGGAGCAATTTTGACAAAGCCGATGGCGCGGTGGAGTTTTGGTATAAACCGAATGGAGCGCACACTGACGGAATTACTCATTATCTGTTCTGGGATTATGTAGACACGAGTAACTGGTTTTATTTGTATAAAACAGATTCCTCCGATTCCAACCGACTACGTTTTACGATAAAAGCGAATGGGACTAGCTTTTATGAATATATAGATTCAACAGCTTATTCTTGGTCAGCTGGAGATTGGGTACATTTACGGATTGAGTGGGACGATAGTGCTTCGGCGGCTGACCAACAAAGGATCTTGGTTAATCAGGCTGAGTTAACGCATACTGACAGCACCGGAGATTATAATTCTGCAAACTTGTCATTAAGTGGTTATTTTTATATTTCCGAGACTACAAGTGGTCAAGGAGCAGATGGTGTTATCGATGAATTAAGAATTTATGGTGGCGACTCTACCTTGGATGATTTAGCTCAGGGCGGCGACACCGCTGACTCATCAGAATATCTTTTTTCCGACAGCCGCGACTATACTTTGGCTTTAGACGCAGTGGACGCAAGCGGCCGGGGAGAATACGCTTTTATTGGCGCTGATTCAATGTTTAACGGGCTTAATGTTGATTTGGAAAGCGTGGGGGTTGGAGTGGCCGCTGGCGCGACCACTGGCGATGGCCACGACGGCGCTTTTGCTCTCTCTTCGGGAACAGATAGCGACAACTTTACCTCGATCACTCTGGCGGCAACTTCAGGTTCTAGCCAAACCAATAAAGATCGGATTGAGGTTGGTTCTACTGCTGGCGTGCTCGCCGGCGACGATATTCTTGTTGCCCAGATGACAGGTACAGGCCAAGGCAATTGGGAAACCTGCGACGTAGAGTCAGTTGTTACTAATGATTATATTGATTGTTATTCTGATCTGACTAAAACTTATCAAGCGACCGGTGCTCAAGCCGTGGTTATGCCCCAGTATACTAGCGTGACGATAAGCGGTACAGGGGTTCTTACTGCTGCTGCTTGGACCGGCTCTATTGGTGGAATTGTCGCTTTTCGCGCTTCAACCGTGAGCGTTTCTGCTGGTTCAATCAGCGGTAATGCTTTGGGTTTTTCCGCTAGTGGCAATGGCGCCGGCGGCGGCGCTGGCGCTGGCGCTGGCGGAGGAGGTTGTTATCAAACTACTAATAGTACTAATGTCGGTTCTGGCGGCGGTGGCGGAGGAGGCGGTAAAGGCGGTGTTTATGGGCTTGATTCTACTGATACCGCTTCAATTCTTGGTGGTGGCGGAGGAGGTGGCAGTGCTTGCCGGGATAGCGGGACAATTACTGGCGGAAGAGGCGGTAACGCTGAAGGAGGAAGCGCAGTTGCCTCTACTGGTACAGACGATGGCGCTGGCGGAGGAGGCGGAGCGGGTCATAAAACAAATGCTGGAGGGTCAGGAACAGCTGGAGGAGGTAATGGCGGCAGCGGCAATACAGGTGGCGCAGGTACAGGCGGAGCAGGCGGAGGTGGAACAGGTGGGGCAGGCGGCTTAGGTAGTGGCGGAAATGGCAGTGTTGGCGGCGCGGGCGTGGCCACTGCTTCTACTTATGGCGAAGCCACTCTTTCCACAATGTATCTTGGTTCTAATGGCAGAGCAGGCGGCGCCGGCGCCGCAGGCACAGGCACTAGTGGAGGCACAGCTGGCGCTGCTGGTACAGCGGCTATAGGTGGCGGCATTGTTTTTATGAGCGCCAGCACTATTACTGTTGGCGCAAGCGGCGGGATTAGGTCTAATGGTGGCACAGGCGGCAATGCCACTAATGGCGGCAATGCTTCGGCAACTACTGGAGGAGGAGGCGGTGGAGGCGGTGGAGGCGGTGGAGGCTCTGGCGGCAGCGTTTATCTTGTTGGCGATACTATTGATCTTGGCAGTAGTTTTGTTACGGCTTCTGGCGGCGCTGGCGGTGATTTTGGCGGTGGCGGAGATGGCGGTACTCCTGGTGCTGTTTTTGGCCAGGGAGGCGATACTGCCGGCGCTGCCGGTCGCGGCGGGCAAAGAGGCACTTCTGATGCTTCTCGTCCTGGCGGCGGTGGGGCTGGCGGAGATGGCCAGGATGGCGGCGTGGGTAGGACTCATATTGACTATTATACTACCCTTACCGGTACAGGCAGTCCGTCTGTTAACTCAACAAAATTAGTGCCAGGAGGAACACCAGCAACGCCAAATCTTGATTGGGAGTATTGGAACGGCACTTCTTGGGCGAATCTGGAGTCTATTACCGGCTTTACCGATGGGACAAGCGGTTTGTCTCAAGACGGCGCGGTTTATTGGACAGTAACGCCTACTAATTGGCGGCCATACAGCGTCAACGGCAGCCCAGATCTTTATTACCTTCGTCTTTCGATGAATGCCTCTTCTGGCTACGGGATTTACCCTGTGGAAAATCTTATCAGAACTGATACCATTATTTTGCAATATCTTTCTAATATTACTGCGGCAAGCACGACCTTGCAGATTCCGGCAGTTGTCACTAATAGTCCGCCAACAATAGACGATAGCGTTTATCTTAATGATGGCAGCGATTTTTCGCCGGTAGAAAGTACGATTGTTTCCGTGAATATCACTGGCAAGGTAATTGACACTGACGGCGCTTCTGATTGCACTACTATCTCTGCCCTTGCCTATCGCTCGGGCACTACTTCTGCTTGCGCCGCTGATGATAATAGTTGCTATAGAAACGTCAGTTGCAATACCACTGACGACGGTGTCAATACGATTAGTTGCACTTGTCCTGTTTCTATTTGGTTTCACGCTGACCCGACTGACGCCGGCACCTATATTTCTGAATACTGGGCGGCTGCTATTTTAGCCACTGATTCTGCCAGCAACACTGTTTTAGGCAATTCTTCCGGCGGCGTGCCGGACCTGCTTACTCTTCGGGCCCTAGCCGCCACTACTGCTACGATTGCTTATAGCAGTCTTGTTCCGGGATATAATACCGGCGCAGTTAATATTGCCGCGACTTTGACTGTGACTGGCAATAGCGCCATAGATTGTTCTTTAAGAGGGACAGCAATGACGAGTGTTGCCTCTAGTGGGACAATTAAGAGTGGCAATCAAAGATACGACTTAAACGATATTACTTACGCTTCTTTGACTTATACTCTTGATGCCGCGGATGTTGCTTTGGAGCTAGTAACAAGTAAGCCCATAGAACATCCTTCAAATTCCAGCGATATTATTTATTGGGGTTTGGGCGTGGACAATGGCACTCCTCGCGCCACGGATTACTTGGGAGCCAATACTTTCACCGCCACCCCGGAATAGCGCAGAAAGTATAAAGTATTAAGTATTTTGAAAGGCTTTTTATTGCGGACTCCGAGTCTCCACAAAGCACAGGGGAAAAGGATACGAAGAAATGGTTTTGAAGTTTAATCTCGGAGAAAAAGTAAAGTTTCTCGCTAATGTCTTGGAAGATGATTTAAAAAATTTATGGAGGGTTTATTAAAGAAAGGCAAGATTATTATAAGTTTGATTATCTCTTTAACTTTGATAAGCAGTTTTTATTTTCAGGCGCCGA
>Ga0315289_10000552_pt1 | contig 57566 bp, 52 predicted proteins | sample YL17G11_40_MG_FD_203452 | JGI IMG/M metagenome (GOLD analysis project Ga0315289, IMG submission 203452) | Sediment microbial communities from Yellowstone Lake, YNP, Wyoming, USA - YL17G11_40 | ecosystem: Environmental > Aquatic > Freshwater > Lake > Sediment | place: USA: Wyoming | collected...
CGTCGATAATCGCGACATTCTTCTCGAGGCTTCTTTCGTATACCGCTTTTATGCACCTCTCTTCATCCATGGCTTTTACCAATCCTTTCATCTTTGCGTAATCGGCGTTAGAGCAAACGATTTGAACGGTGGCCTCTTTGTAAAGGGCGCTTCCAGCCTGTTGGTTAATGTCGCTTATGATCATATCCGCGAGTGCCACTATCGCACTTTCAAACGATTTATTTGCGGTCGGGATGCGCCCTCCGCCCCTTTCCAGAGCTTCTGCGGAACGCGACGTCATCACTTCCGCCGTATCCACTTTTATAGCTTTTGCGGTCGCATTGCATTCATAGGCAAAAACCGTAACGCCGTATGGCTGGCTCGTGTCAACAAGATTCGACTTTGCTTCAACGACAACAACTATGTCGGCTCCGTAATTTCTGCCCAAAGCGGCGGCTTTGTCCGGATCGGAAAAACTCAACACCGCGTCCTTTTCCTTTATCATCTCCATCTGCGATTTATCTATAAGGGGAAAATCGTTGGCGAGAAATTTCTCTTCGGTCCTGCTTTGCGTTATGCTTGCCGGCTGTTCTATTCCGTCCACGTATTCTACCGTTATTATCATTATCCGCGGATTGGGTTTTTGCGGAAGCGACGTAGTTTCTGTGGGCATAGGCAATATCGGTGCGTCCGGCAGCTCCTGCGGATTATCCTCATTGATAATATCGTCATTAATTGGGTCCATATCATCGGCGCGTTCTGCGGCAGGGTCTTCGACCGCCGGATAAGCCGAAGGAAAAAAAGCGAACAGAAAACATACTGTTAAAATAATTCTCAAATATTTCATGGCATCTCCTCCGTTATTTCTGTGTCAGGCCTGTCGTATTCAACGACTCTATAGCCTAAAAGCCGCATATCCTTTTCAAATTTGTTGGCTATGGGATTGTTTAAAGCTATATCCAATTCAACGTCCGCTTCTGCATTTCCGTTGCCGTAGTATCTTGTCTCGACAAGCGTTGCGCCCTTTATGACTTTATCTTTAATTAGATACCGTTCTTTCGGAAAATAATCCGGCGATATCGCATCTACGGCCTTAAGCAGATTTTGATAGGCATCAGCCACGGCGGCACGTTTTGCCAATAGGCGCGCTTGCGGACTATTTATATCCACTTTTTCCGAAACGTCGCCTTTTCCCGTCGCAATGATCTGGGCCTTTAAACCGTCGGAATCTACCTTGATGATAACATTAGGGGCTTCCTTGGCATTTTCGGCAAAGGCAAGACCGCAAACGGAACCCGATAATGCCAAAACGGCCAAGAACGCTATGTGCTTTTTTGTGAAATACGCCATCATATTTTAAATGACTGTTTTAATGTAATGACTGAATACGCCAGGGCGGCCACCATATGAACATCGCCCTTCCTATAATATCGTCTTTAGGGACAAACCCCCAGTAACGCGAATCCCTGGAGCTGTCGCTGTTGTCGCCTAGCACAAAATAACAATTTTCCGGGACTTTCACGGGATTGCCTTCTACGCCGTAATGACCCCTATCGTAATAATAGATCTTGAGCAGCTCGGAAGGCCCCTTAACCGGTTCATTATTTATCAATATGTTGCCGTTAGATATCTCCACCGTCTCCCCGCCCACGGCGATAAGGCGCTTTATAAAATCCTTCTTCCTGTCCTCGGGATATTTAAAAACAACGATATCGCCTCTTTTGGGCGCCCGTATGCCGGGAAACCTGTAATTCGTGAACGGTACTTTGGGGCCGTATAACAGCTTGTTCACCATTATCTTGTCGCCTTCCTGCAAAGTGGGCTTCATTGAGCCGGAAGGTATCTTAAACGCCTGAATAAAGAAAGCTCTTATAAATAAAGCCAATGCTACCGCTATTATAATAGACTCTACCCATTCTCTCATGACGGCTTTTGTCTGGGGCTTCATGGCTGCACCTTTAAAGCCGCAATGAATGCCTCTTGCGGTATCTCTACTTTTCCGAACTGTTTCATCTTCTTTTTGCCCTCTTTCTGCTTCTCCCAAAGCTTCCTTTTTCGCGTAATATCTCCGCCGTAACACTTGGCTGTAACGTGTTTCCTAAGCGGCTTGACCGTGGACCTGGCTATTATATTACCGCCTAACGCCGCCTGTATCGCCACTTCAAACATCTGCCTTGGTATAAGCTCCTTCAACTTTTCCACGAGCGCGCGGCCTTTCGCCTGCGCCTTGTCGCGGTAGACTATGGACGACATCGCGTCGAACGGTTCGCCGTTCAGCAGTATATCAAGCTTGACAACGTCGGTTTTTCTATAATCCAGAAGCTCATAATCGAGCGAGCCGTAACCGCGCGTGATGGATTTAATCTTATCATAAAAATCGACTATAATCTCGGATAAAGGCATCTGATATATAAGTTTTGCCCTGTCATCCCCTATGTATTCGGTGCTGATGTATTCGCCTCTTTTTAATTCGGCAAGCTGCATGATCGTGCCTATGACATCGTTCGGAGTGATTATATACGCTATGACGTACGGCTCTTTTATTTCCTGTATCAGATTCGTCGGCGGCATTTTGGAAGGATTATCAACGTCCATAATTTCACCGTCGGTTTTTCGCACTTTATAAACAACGCTCGGCGTGCTTACGACGAGGTTTAAATCGTATTCCCGCTCGAGGCGCTCCTGGATTATCTCCATGTGCAAAAGGCCGAGAAACCCGCATCTGAACCCGAATCCTAAAGACACTGAACTCTCCGGCTCATATTGAAAAGACGCGTCGCTCAGTCTTAACTTGGCAATAGCGTCTTTTAAGGCGACAAAATCCTTGCTGTTGACGGGGTATATTCCGCTATATACCATCGGCCGCAATTTCCTATATCCCGGAAGCGGGTTTTTCGCCGCCAGAGCGGTTAATGTTACGGTATCCCCTATCTCTATCTCTGCCGCGTCTCTTATATTGCACGCAAGATAGCCGACTTCTCCGCAATGCAATCGGTCAATACTTTTTTCTTTCGGAGTAAAGACTCCCACCTCTTGCACTTCGTAGCTTTTCCCCATCCTCATCATCAATATATTATCGCCCTTGGCGACGCTGCCGTTCATTATCCTGATATATATTATGGCGCCTTTATAAGTATCGTAACTCGAATCGAATATCAAGCCCTGCAGCGGATTTGATTCGCTGCCGCTAGGCGGCGGTATCCGGGTTATGACACTTTCTAATATCTCATCAATGCCTATACCCTCTTTTGCGCTGGCAAATAAGATATCTTCCTCATGCACATTCTTTAAGATGCCGATGATCTGCTTTTTGGTCTTTTCCGGTTCCGCGCTTGAGAGGTCTATTTTATTGATCACGGGTATAATGACTAGATTGTGTTCGACTGCCATATATAGATTAGCTACCGTCTGGGCCTCTACGCCCTGAGAAGCGTCCACGACCAGAAGCGCGCCCTCGCAAGCGGCTATTGATTTGGAAACCTCATAGGTAAAATCTACGTGGCCGGGAGTATCTATCAGGTTAAGGATATAATCTTTCCCGTCCTTCGCCTTATAATGAAGCCTGACGGCGCTCGATTTTATCGTAATCCCGCGCTCGCGCTCCAAGTCCATGTCATCCAGCATCTGCGCGTGGAATTCTCTCTCGGTAATGGCCTGCGTTATCTGCAATATCCTGTCTGCCAGCGTCGATTTACCGTGATCGATATGGGCTATTATTGAGAAGTTTCTTATATTGTCTTTACTCATTCGAGGCTATTTTATGCTTAACGCTATCTCCTTGCCTGTTTCTAACATCTTGAGCGCCTTCGCGTCCGTGGACGATTCGGCGTATATCCTCAAGATGGGTTCGGTGCCGGAAAGCCTCAAGAGCAGCCAGCTCTTATCCTCAAGTATTAGTTTAACGCCGTCATAAGATTTCGTGTCCACTACTTTTTTGCCCATTATGGTCTTAGGCGGCGTATTTTTTAACACAGCCATCAATTTCGGCTTGAGTTCATCCGGATATTTGGTATCGATGCGCCTGTAAGAAAATGAACCGTATTCCTTCTCAATACCTTTGAGTATGTCTTTAAGAGACTTATTTCTGTACGCCATCATCTCCAGAATCAAAAGGCCGGAAAGTACGCCGTCTCTTTCGGGTATATAGTTCTTGTACCCTATGCCGCCTGCTTCTTCGCCGCCGATAAGGATATCTCTTGTCCTCATTAGGTCGCATACGTATTTAAACCCGACGGGTGTTTCGTGCATCTTAAGCCCGTACTTTTCGCATATCTTGTCAATAAGGACAGTCCCGCAAATCGTCTGGACCACCTCGCCTTTCATTTTTCTGTCCTCCAGAAGGTGTAATAATAAAAGGGCGATGACCTTGTGGCCCGTCAATAGTTTGCCGTCGGGCCCTATTATGGCTATCCTGTCCACATCGCCGTCGGTCACTATGCCCAGGTCAAACTTTCCCTTTTTGACCATCTTCATGCTCATTTCAAGGTTTGGGGCGACAGGTTCGGGATTTACTCCGCCGAAATAAGCGTCTCTTTCGCTTCTTATTGTGACGACTTTGTTCTTTGTCTTTGACAACAGATTCTCGGCAAAGTGGTCCGCTGCGCCGTGCATCACATCTACCAGTACTTTGAACTTTCTCTTCTTCAAAGTCTTCCAATCCAGATACGACGATAGAAACTTGAGATGGGCAGGCGAGACATCTTCGTATCTGAATGACTTGGAACTTTTCATCTGGTCGGCCGAAACTATCTTAACCGGATTTTTGCGCAAATTCGCTTCTATCTTGCCTATTATCTCAGGATCGGCGCTGCCGGCGTAAAAAGCCTTGTATTTTATACCGTTATAATAAGGCGGATTATGGCTTGCGGTTATCATTACGCCGCCGTTCAGTTTCTTATTCTTGATCGCGTAACTGACGGCAGGTGTGGAACTCGGCCTATCCACCAGCGTAACGTCTATATTGTTCGCTATAAGGACCCTGGCTACTATCTCGGCGTATTTTTCGGACATGAAGCGCGGATCGTACCCGACCACTGTCCTTATATTCTTTTCGTTTTTATACTCTTCGTTTAAGAAATCGCTTATGGCCTGCGCCACTATCATCACGTTATCAAATGTAAAGTCTTCGCTTATTATGGCCCGCCAGCCATCTGTTCCGAATTTAATGCTCATTTAGCCTCCACTGGTCGGGGACACTTTCCTTTAAAGTCACTTGCACTATCCGACGGAAAATGTCCCCCTCTCGTCTTTACCGTCGTCTATGGTCTTTTGGTCCATTGCAAGCGCTTTCACGTAAATCCCTTATCGCCTGTTTCGCATCTTTATTTCCAAAAATAAATGTGCCCGCGACCAACACATTCGCCCCCGCCTCAATTACTTCCTTTGCGGTTTCTTTGTTTATCCCCCCGTCTACTTCTATGTCTTTGTCGTAAATGCTCCTCAGGTGTCTGATTTTCGGGATTACTTCGCTCATGAATTTTTGCCCGCCGAATCCGGGCTCCACCGTCATCAAGAGAACCATGTCCACGTCTTTAAGATACCATTTTATCAGATCAACGCTATTTTTGGGCCTGATGGATATGCCCGCTTTTATCCCGGAAGATTTTATGCGCGACAAAAGACGCTTTACATCGCCCTTAGATTCCGCGTGCAGAGTTATTATGTCGCTTCCCGCTTTTTTGAATTCGTCTATATATTTTCCCGGGTCCTCTATCATAAGGTGTACATCTAAAGGCAATTTCGTAATTTTTCTGATACCGCTAACTACCAACGGCCCTATCGTTATATTAGGTACAAAGTGGCCGTCCATAACATCGATATGGACCATATCGGCGCCGGCCTTTTCTATTCTTTTAATCTCCGTTTCCAGCGCGCTAAAATCCGCCGCCAATATCGACGGGGCTATAAGAATTTTTCTTTTCATCTTTATATCCTTTTTTACGCAGATTAGCGCAGACTTATGTTAAATTAACGGGTTTTCCAGATGATCACAGAAAGCATGTACATCTGCGATCATCTGTGTTTTTTAAATCTGCGATCATCTGTGTTATTTAATCTGTGTTCATCTGCGATAAAAGTATTAATCAACGCGATAATACAGAATAAATCCTAAAAATATCTTCCATGGTGACTATGCCGCACAACCGCCCTCCGGAAATAACCGGCAAGGCCCTTATTCCTTTCTCTTCCATTATACCTTGCACTTTAAGAAGCTTGTCTTCCGGCGTTATAACGGGTAAGTCCGCGCGCATTATATCGCCAACGCTCTTGCCGGGCCCGAATTGATGCGTCGCGGTAATAATGTCGTTTCTGGTTATAAAGCCTATCATTCGATCTATTTCCATAACCGGAAAATCTTCCTGATGGCTATGGAATATTAACTCAAGTACTTTGGATATCGGCGCGCTCTTTTCAAGGGTCACGAACCGGCTGTTTAATACGTCTTTCACCCGGAATGTCTTCAGAGTTTCGCTAAGATTGACCTGCGTCTCTTCGGAGGAGGCCGCTATATAAATGAACAACGCGATAAGTATAAGGACGGGGTTCATGGGTGGCACCAATCCATAAAATGCGAAAATGACGGCAAAGATGTGCCCTATACCTACCGCTATTCTGGTCGCCTTTATGTAGCTCATCTTCAGCGCCAGAATCGCTCTTAATACCCTGCCGCCGTCCATCGGAAAGGCAGGCAGCATATTGAAAGCAGCTAACATGAGATTAGCCCATGGCAGGTATGCCAGGATATATACTAGGCTCTCGCCGGCCATGGGGTGCCGCAAAGCCTCCCGCGGCATCCACGGAGCATAATAAAGCATAGAAAACAATATCACAGCCAAAAGGACGTTAGACAGCGGACCGCTTACAGAAATAAGAAACTCTTGCTTAGGTGAGTCCGGCATCTTACTCATAGACGCCACCCCTCCTATCGGAAGGAGTGTTATATTCCTCACTTCTATGCCGAACTTTTTGGCCACAAGGCTGTGCGTCAATTCATGAAAAGTGACGCAGGTAAATATTATCAGGACAAGCAGAACGCCGTTTAACCCGGATGTGAAGAAAAATAAGACCGGGAGCAATAAAAACGTAATGTGTATATTGATGGATATCCCGAAGATTTCAAATAATTTGATCGAGCCTCTCATGGCGCTAAAACCCTTCGGCTATATTGCTGATGGTTTTTTTTTCTTTATCTTCTAACGGACCCACGATGGCTATATTAAGGTTTTTCCTATTAAATGTCTCTCGCGCAAGCGTGAGCGTCTCTTCTAATTTGACCTTCTTTATATTGTCGGTGATCACGTCTATGTCTATGGGTTCGTCTCTCGTGACTATCTTCTCCCCCAGCCATAGCATATGGTCGGTCGTATCTTCCACCAAAAATGCGAGGTGCCCCTGATAATATTCTCTCGCCCTTTCGAACTCTTTCTTCGTTATGGGCGCTTTTCTTATCTTTAAAAGCTCTTTGAGTGTAAGGTCTATCGCTTTCACCGCCTTTTTATTATCTACGCCCGCCTCTATGGTAACGACGCCGCCGTCCGCATAATACCTTACATGCGAACTTATGGCGTATGCGAGTCCGCGTTTTTCCCTTAGCTCGTGAAACAATCTCGACGACATATTCGCGCCTAAAGCGATATTCAATAATTCCATCGCATATCGCGCGGGGCTCTTTCTGCTGATCGAGTGAAAACCGATCGCTATATGGGTCTGCTCCGTCTCTTTTTTGAATATATTTGACTTAAAATCCTTTTGCGAAAGTTTCATCTTTTCATAATCGTGGAACTTTTTGGGTTTTTCTTTCAAAAAGATCCTGTCGCAAGTTTTGACAAAGTCGCCGTGCCTGACGTTGCCGCACGCCACTATAGTGATATTTGACGGGTTATAGGATTTGTCTTTGTACTTTACGAGGTCTTCTCTTTTTAAAGATTTGATAGTCTCGAACGTCCCTATAAGCGGAATACCCAGCGTCTGCTTGGGCCACAATAGCTCGCCGAGCAATTCATAGACGTACTGGTCGGGGTGGTCCTTGTACATCTTTATCTCTTCCAGGATGACGAACCTTTCTTTCTCTATGTCGCGCGGGTCGAATTTCGCGTTTAGGACCATGTCGCTCAAAACATCGACCCCTAAATCAAGGTGCTTACCCAGGACTTTTACGAGATAACAGGTGACTTCTTCCGAGGTAAAGCCGTTCAGCATGCCGCCGATCCCTTCTATGGAATTTTTTATCTCGGCTGCCGTCCGCCTCGACGTGCCTTTAAATAGAAGGTGCTCGACAAAGTGGCTTATGCCCCTATTTTTCATATTTTCGTATCTGCCGCCGCTAGCTACCCAGACGCCCAGCGCGACGGAATTAGTCTCGCGCATAGTATAAGATACTACTTTCAATCCGTTATCAAGCGTAGTCGCGTCATATTTGTACATTTTATATTCCTATTATTATAGCAATGATTCTGCCGACTTTCTGTTTACGCAGATTAGCACAGAATTATATTTCGCTTACGAGTTTTACAGATGATCACAGAACATATCTGCGATCATCTGCGTCTTTTAATTTGTGTTAATCTGTGCTTTATAATTACAATATCATCCCTTAGAATCTAGATAGCTCTGTAATATCAGTTGAGCCGCCAGCTTATCATCCAGCTTCTTGCGTTTCTTCCTACTGACATCGGCTGCTCTTAAAATGCGGTCAGCTTCCCTCGTAGTAAGCCTTTCATCCCAAATCTTTATGGGGATACTGCATTGTTCTTTGAGGCCTTCTATAAATTTATTGATCTCCTCCGCTTTGGGGCCCTCGGTGCCATCCATGTTAAGAGGAAACCCTACCACTATCTCTCTTATCTCCCTATCTTTTATAATGTCTTTTATCCGCTTAAAATCATCCTGTTCGTTTTTACGCACAAGTGTCTCGAGCTGTTGGGCTATGAGGCCGAGCGCGTCTGAGACCGCCATGCCTATCCTCTTCCCGCCCACATCTAGAGACAATATACGCATACCGCTACTCTCCATGAATGGCCCTTGCTAATTTGGCGGCAAAGTGAGCCACGCCTTTTTCAAGATTCCGGACTTTGCGAAATCTCTCTATTGCCTTTATAATGGCGCTGCCCACTATAACTCCGTCAGCAATATGCGCAATGCTTCTGGCCTGATTTTCGTCGGAAACACCGAAGCCGACGCAAACAGGTTTATCCGTAAGCCGCTTTATTCTCCTTATATTAGCGGCTATATCGGAGGCGAGGCGCTTTCGCGTCCCGGTAACGCCGGTGAGCGAAACATAATAGATGAATCCGTTCGACTTTTTGGCTATAGTCTTCAGCCTGGCTTGAGTACTTGTGGGTGAAGCGAGAAATATGACGCAGAAGTCCTTCGCCTCGCTCACCCTGATGATCTCCCCTGCCTCGTCCGGCGGAAGGTCAGGGATTATTGCGCCATCAACGCCGCATTTCGAAGCGTCTCGTATAAACTTTTTTACCCCGTACTTATAGATGGGATTGAAATAACTCATGAAAACTATTGGGACATCGCTTTTTCTCCTGATATTTCTTACGCTTCTCAAAATCTTAGTAAGGGTGGCGCCTTTACTCAGCGCCCTTTCCGATGCTTTCTGTATGGTGAGGCCGTCCGCTATGGGATCCGAGAACGGGATTCCTATTTCTATTACATCGACGCCGGATTTTTCGAGTTCCAAAACCAGTTTTCCCGTAGCCGAAAGATTGGGATATCCGCCCGTTATGTAGACGATGAAGGCCTTTTTATTTTGTTTTTTCAGTTTATTGAATGTGTTTTTTATGCGATTCATATTTTTGAGTATTGTGTATTGAGTATTGTGTATTGAGTATGCCTGATACGCTATACTCAATACTCACGACTCAATACTTAAATATATTTTTTAACTATATCAATATCCTTATCGCCGCGGCCTGAAAGGCACACAACTACGATATCTTTCTTGCTTAACTTCGGGGCAAGTTTGGAGATATAAGCTATTGCGTGGGCCGGCTCAAGCGCCGGAACTATCCCTTCTACCTCCGAAAGCATTTTGAATCCTGATAGCGCTTCCTTATCGCTGACCGCCGCATATTCGGCGCGGCCGGTGGACTTATAATAGGAATGTTCCGGCCCGACGCCGGAATAATCTAAGCCGGCGCTTATTGAATGCGTCGTAAGGATCTGGCCGTCTCTACTTTGTAATACATAACTTTTACTGCCGTGCAGAATACCTACTTCGCCTCTTAGAAGAGTCGCCGAATGTTTGGAGGATGACAGGCCTAAGCCGCCGGCTTCTACACCTATGAATTTAACCCTATCCTTAAAGAAAGGATGAAAAAGCCCCATGGAGTTACTGCCGCCGCCTACGCACGCGACAAGATAATCCGGCAGCCGCCCTTCCAATTTTAATATCTGGCTCCGGCATTCTTTGCCTATGACCGACTGAAAATCCCTGACTATCATCGGATAGGGATGCGGCCCGACAACAGAGCCAAGGATATAATGCGTCGTCCTTACGTTGGTGACCCAATCGCGCAACGTTTCATTTATGGCATCCTTCAATGTCTTTGAGCCGCTGGTTACGGATATAACCTCTGCCCCCAGCAACTTCATCCTGAAGACGTTTAGGGATTGCCTTTTTATATCCTCTTCGCCCATATAAATACAGCACTCAAGGCCGAAAAGGGCGCTAACTGTAGCCGTCGCCACACCGTGCTGCCCCGCTCCCGTTTCAGCTATTATGCGGCGCTTTCCCATTTGTTTGGCGAGAAGCGCCTGGCCGATGGTGTTATTTATCTTATGTGCGCCCGTATGAAGAAGGTCTTCTCTCTTTAAATATATCTTCGCCCCGCCAAATCTTTTTGTGAGATTGCTCGCGAAATAAAGAGGTGTGGGCCTGCCTGCATAATTCGCGAGATAATAATTCAGCTCTTTTTTAAAACCGGCGTCTTTTTTCGATTTTAGATAAGCCGATTCAAGTTCCTCAAGGGCTGCCATGAGAGTTTCGGGGACGTATTTTCCGCCAAAATTTTTGAAATGGCCTTTTTTGTCCGGTAGCATTTTATAAGCCTTCGTTTTATATTATAACCAGGTTCTCGGCTCTTCCCGTAAGTTCAAAAGACAATTTTAAAAGCCCGTCTTTATGTTTAAACGGCATCTCGCGGCCGTCAAGGCTTACGCTATGCGGCTTTTTGATTTCAATAAGCATCTCGCATATAGATCCGGTGCCGCCGTGGAAAGTCAGCCTCAGATCTCTTTCCGTCGTTATCGCCCGCAATATCTCCGCCGTCGAATACCTTATTTTTATCCGTTTGGAGACCGGAAGATTAAGCGGCAATATATAAGCGCTCCTATTGGGAAGGAGTATCTTCGTATCCTGCGGGATCGTCGTGGACTTATTCAATCCCGGGATTCTGAGATTAACCGTGACCTCTCTTGAGTCGTCGTTAAAGTTAGAGAGGAAAAGGAAACCGTATTTCCTGTTGGACCTTACGACGGCGTGGACATCCTGCGGCATCACTTTTACGCGCGGTTCTATGTTAAGTATCTCCATAAAATGCGACACGAGCTCGATGTAATAATCTAATAGATGCGTGATCCCGAAACCGAGCAAAAGCACTTTGCCCTTCTTTACTTTCTTTAAGATACCGCACGGCTTTCTATCCCGCGTTTTCGCCGCTATCCTTCTCTTTTTGGAATCAAAGATCTTTATATCGCCTTCGACGTAGTAATCACCTCCGGAGACAAACACCAGATTATCCTTAATGGTCTCGCTTATGCTGACTTCTATCTCCCTTAAGAACGTTTCGTTCCTTAAAAGCCCCATATCTTTCGTCGGGACTGTGGGGCTCATGATGACGGTACCGCCTTTTTTTACGTATTCGGCTAATTTCAACTGCGTCTTCTGGTCCATATAGTCAAGGGCAAAGACCCACATTGCGGGAATATCGGTGAAGTCCTTCTCCTTCGCCCTCTCTATATCGACAAGCTTATAATTGTAGCCGTTGAGAGTCAAAAGTCTCGCTATGCCGTCAAAGAAAAACTTGTCTCTGGTAGTTACCATATTATCAACGACGGAGCCCTTTAGATAACTCGTCTCATAATACGGGGCGTAAAACCCTATCGCAAAATCATACTCTTTCTTGGTGTCTGCGATTTTGGGGCCGAACGTTTTAACGATCTCGCCCGCATCTTCCAGCGGTTTTATCCGCGGCGTCTTCCTCCCGTGGCTGTCTATCGGCGACTGCCATTCATGGTAACTTCCCCTGAAACCGAAGTCCAGTTCGTTGGCCCCGCCCGCGAACATATAGAAATTAAGGCCGTTAAGGCCGTGCCCCATGGCGTACCTGACAAGCAGGTTTATGTCGGGCGGATATATCCTCGGCCTGTCGTTCATGCCGCCCACTTGCGTCTCTACGCATATCCTGGGAGCGACGTTATCGCTTATCATATTGATGCCTTCCGTCATAAGGATAGCGTCGTGAAAATTATCAAAATTGAGGTTTCTCATCTGATACGCGCCGCCGAAAATCACACTCGGCGTAAATTTTATAAAGTCCCTGAACTGTAGTATTGTCATCAGGCCATGGTTTCCTCTTGCGCATATATTATAGTCCCAGAACATGGGAATATTAGCTACAAACGGCAGATTGATCTTATAATCCTTAGCCCTTTCGGATAGAGACTGATAATACTTGGCGTAGAAATGGGTATAGAAATGGACCCAGTCCCAGCATCTGATGACGCCTTCTTCGTCCACGTCGCCCTTTGGCTGGGATATCTCGTCGAATTTTGTATGATTTGTGTAATACTTTTCATTAACCGCCGATATATCGCCTTTGTAAAGTTCTTCCAGGTATTTTTGATACATCCGCGTCGTCGCTTCATTATAATCCGGGCTGTTCATGACCCAGTTCATCATTCCTATTTCATTGTCAAGCTGCACTATTATTATGGGCCCGCCCTTTTGCGCCATGTTTTTATAAACTATGGGGCATATTTTCGCATACCATTTTGAAACATACTGCTGGAAAACCGGGTTCATATAAGAGACCATTGCCTCGTGAAGGGCGTTGCCGCCTTTTTGGTTTTTCGCGCAGCCATCCGCGTGATTTTCGAGGAACCATATAGGCGTACCTTCGCCTTTTATTTCCGAATTCGATATCGGCCCTATTCTGACAGTAAGAAAAAGTCCTGCATTATTAACCATTTTTATGAAAGACATAAGGTCCTTCTGGGGATTCGTCCTGCCCGTGAAATCGAATTCCCCTTCCTTGATTTCGTGCCAGCTCCACGGTATATAGGTACTTATGGTGTTTAATCCCGTCTCCTTCGCCTTTCTTAATCTGTCTACCCATTTATCTTTCGGTATCCTGAAATAATGTATCTCGCCGGAATAGACAAAAAACGGCTTTCCGTTAAGCAGAAATTTTGTGTCCTTTATTTCAATCTTATTTCTTTTCATATCTTACCGCCTATTTTTCAAGTTCTATCCTGTCGAGATATACAGTGCAGCCCTCGACGGGATGCTTAGATTTTATCGTAAAAGACACCTCTATAATCTTGGAAAGTCCGAATATGTTATCGCCGTACGTCACCCCGTCGTAGGAATTCCTTGAAAAATCTTTTGCGAGATCAAAAGTATATTTAGTCCAGCCGTTTCTGTTTAAAAATATCGGACCGGAGTCATAGGTCTCAGCCTCGCCGTCCTTAACGCTTAGGCTGGCTATGTTATTAGTGTGACCGCTGGTGCCGTTCGAATACACCTCTACGCTAAGCTTCCCGTAAGCGCTCCAATCCTGAGGGTACAAAAATAAGCGTCTCGCAGTAGCGCTCGAAGTCTTTGCATCTTTAACCGGCGCAAAAACTATTTTCATCGAATGGCTCCCGTCAAACGCAAGTTCATTTGTCCGATCGAGTGATACCGTAGCCTTATTTAGCTGCATAAAGTCATCCGGATATGCGGTGTGGAATTTTATATCGGTATATTCAAAATCATCTACTAGCGGAACAAACTGATACGACGGTCCATATTTCAGATCATCGATCTTTTTATTTGATGACTCCATGTCGTCAAAAGCCGAAAACGGGTTAAAACTATTCTTGGCAAAGTAATACCACGCCGTGCTTGATACGCAGAGGGGCTTCGACTGCATCAGCCAGCTGTCGTAGACCGGAGTGCCTTCGTTGCTGGCGTAAGGAAGCCCGGCGGTATACGGAAATGCGGGGCTATCCGTCAGGCACTTATCCAGTTCATTCATAAAATAATCGCGCTCTGCTTTCTGCCCCGCTTTTTCAAATGCCAGTATCATGTGCGCCGTTCCCTCAAACCACACAGCGTCTTTATCGGGAAAAGTCGAGGTCTTATATGTAGAGCCGAAATCGAATCCCTCTACCTTGACATTTTTGACCTTATACAGTTGCGCATTCTGGCTCTTTTCAATCGCGAAGGCAAGACTAGGAGCATAATCCCTGCCCAGGCTAAGCAATGCCCATCCGGAAAGGTCCGTTGCGAAATTAGGATTGCGCCTGCCCAAAAAGAACCTCTTCGCTTTTTTGTCCCACGCGTCATCATCAAGCCATTTCTTTACTTCTTTCGCAAGCTTCAAATATTTTTCGTCCCCGGTAATTATGCCGAAATCCCTAAAAGCCGAATAGCAGTCAAAATTATGCTCCGTCGAAATCCATGTCATGGGTTTGCCGTTTCCGTAATAACCGCCTATTATCCCGCCTTCTATGGATTGAAGGGATATCAGCCACTCGGCTATATCTTTTGCCAATGGCAGATAGGTCGCGTCGCCGCTCTTCGCGTAATAGTAATTCAGAGCCATAAGAACCCACGCGTTAGGCCCGGCCGCGCGCGTCTCCGTCTCTTTTCCGTTGCGCTTATAGACGTCGGTAAACCCCCATATTTCGCCTTTTTCTTTAATATGTTTTTTTCTCACATTATCAAAAAAGTCAAATAACAACCTTGCTCTTTTGTAATCGCCTTTATGCGTAAAAGCCATGGCGGCTAACGCTTCGTCATAAACAAAGCAATCTTCCCGCTTCTCCAAGCTTGGTAGAAGGCCTTGTTGTATAAGCAGGAATATCCTGTTGGTTCTTTGGCTCGCCGCCAGCCATTGGTACGCCTTTTCCGCGTCGGACCATTGCTTGTGATTCGCAGTAGACAGAATATCCTGAGATACCGGTATTAAAAATAGAATCGCGGCGACAATTGCAAAAACAACTAACAACATAGCCCGGAAGCGTTTGGCCTTCATGTCTACCTTTTCCTTAAAGAGTCTATATTCTTTTTTGAATAGCCGGCGTATTCGGAATCGGGATAATTGTCGATTATATACTGGTATTCCCTCACGGCATCCTCGATCCTTCCCAGGGAGCCAAGGGACGAAGCAAGCTCAAAGCGCGACATAACCGTAAAATCGCTATTGGGATATGCCGCTACAATTTCTGCCAAGAAAGTAACTGTCTTTTCCGCGCTGGTGCCCTTGCCGTACACAGTAAATATGCTCAACACTTCCTTCATAGCGCTTTTAGCCATTTTGCTTTGTGGGTAAGCCGCTATAAAATCGCGGAAGGCCTTGACGGCCTTGCTGTACGCCTTCTGCTCTTTTAAGGTAACACCTATCGCGTAGCTAGCGTCGTCCGCGAGCTCATTATTAGGAAATTCGGAAAGCAGCCTTTTCGCGACGTCGACCGATTCGTCATACATGCCCTTGCGCCTATACATCGACGACAAATCTAGCATAGCAAATGCAGCGTCTTCCGCCGAATTCGTTTTGATTAAAATAGCCAGGTATGCGTCGTATAATATCTTCGCGCGCTCGACATCGCCGCTATCAAGCGCATTAGCCGCCTTATCTTTAAGTAACGAAACGGCATCGTTTGTGGGCATAAATTTGCTCACATTTGCGGCGTATTCGCGAAGCAGCCTATCCGATACCTGGCGCTCGCCCTCGTCAAGCAATAGTTTAGAATACGTAATAAGCGGAGTTACATCCTTATACTTTACCGCGTATATTTTGATCTCTTCCTCTAATCTTTTAAGCGCTGTATTCTCCTTGCCCTCAAGGAGATCGTTTTGTATCAACCATTCGAGATATAAAATATCCGAATATCCGTCTTTCGCCTCCGCATCTTTCCCCGCCGATTCAAGTTGTTTAATTATGCCGTTTAAAGACCCGGTTTTTTCCGCATAGTACATTTCCCACATATTTTCCCCGGCAAGAAATTCCAACTTATTCCACCCGCTGAGTGCGATATAGTAATCTACTCGTGCCTTATATTTCGAATCCCCGTGAGAAGCCGTGTATTCTTTAAGGAAAGACGCAAACTGATCGAACCCTTTCATCTTGAAGAACTTCGCCGATAGTTTATCAAGAATAGCCGGAATTTCGTTGCCGGAGGACTTGATGTTCATCTGGTTTTCCAGATCGTCGATCGTTTTGTCTACTATTACATTTTCTTTCCATCTGTTTTTCAGCGCGTGTTTTTTTGCCGCGTAGTACCCGCCCCTGAAGTAGTCGGCTATCGCATACATCGCCGTCTCATATGCGCTATTATTGAACATTTTGCCAGCCGCGTAGTACCCGCCTTTAGGTTTCCTGTTTCCATCCACTATGCCCCAATGCTCTTCGACGTCATTGGCCTGCGTCTTTACGTCTCCTGATTTCGACCAGTCGTCAGCCCACTGAAATAATATCGCGCCCGCTATTTTTTTATCCACTTTTTCTATCTGATCGGTTATCACGTACTGCTGCTGCTCCCGTGTCCAATAGGTGCTGTATCCGGTCTCTGTTATGAGGACCGGCTTCTTATATTCGCGCGATAATCGAACAAGGTCATCCATCATCCTCAATGCTGTTTCCGTATTGTAGTTACCGTCTTGCCAGTCGGTTATGCCGAGATAAATATTGTATCCGAGAATATCGAGAAACCCGGCGCCCATTTTTTTTGCTTCGTCGTTGAGCGTCAACGTTGCCGCCGTGACCGGCCTCAACGGGTCGCGCCTCTTCACGCATTCATATAATTCCTTTAAGAATTTTTCGACCTTTTCTTTTCCGTAAGCCCTTATAACGTCGCCCTTGCCCGAACCGTAAGTCCATGGAGCGTCATTCCAGATGCTCCAGGCATAAATACAATCCCTGTTTATGTCCCTGTTGATATTACGGATAGCTTCTCTCTTCAGCGCCTGAAGCTGATAAGGTGAATTGAAATCCGTCCAATCGCCCGGAAATACGATAGTCTCAATGACTTTTATCTTGTACTTATCCGCAAGGTCAAGTATGAATTCGGGCGGGATACCATACAACCTTATGGTGTTTATCCCCGCGTCTTTCATCATCTTGAAATCTTTTTCAAAAATCTTGGGCGATATCTGCGAATAATGGCTTATGCCGGGATATTTCAGGTCGTAAGTCACGCCTTTTATGGTATCGGGTTTCTTGGGCAATAATAAGAAGAACAGCAGGATTATCAAAATTATTACTGCCAGCGCGATAGAAAATCCGTTCAGAAAGATGATTTTCCTATTTTTCTTTTCGTTCTTTGACTTAGGCATATTTTCCTTTTCGGCGCGTGGCACTTACGGATTATTAGTAAACGCGAAATCGTCTACGTAAATAATGTCTCCCGTAAGGTTTCCCGCGTCCCTGCCAAACTCTATTCCTGTATTATCGAGTTTTGTAAGGTCGATTTTATTGCTAACTTCGCTGAGCGGTACTGTTACCTTCTGCCACTCGGTAGTAGCGTCGGGAAGCTTATATTTAACCTGCGGCGAATAATTAAGGGCGTGCGCATCTCTCATTAGAAACTCCATTTTCTCGCCGCCTTTGGCTCCTTTTACCCAAAAAGTAAAGTATTTCGATCCCGACGCATCCAATGATTCCACTTTCTTGGGCACCGATGTAATGTCTGTAGTCGGCCCTAGATCCATCGAAAAACTGCCCCATGTATATTCGGGTTTTATGCCGACGCCGTTTACCAATCTGAAGGAATTTTTACCGGAATGGACATTTTCGGGTGAATAATTTAATGATGTAACTTCGTACACCCAGGATACCGGCTGTTGGTTGATTTTTTCCCAATCCGGTTCAAGCGAACCGAATACGCCGACTTCCCCGCCGACATTATTAGGCCAGCTTTCGAAATCGGCTATCAGGATATCGCCGGCCTCCTTCGCCACGGCCGAATCTGCCGTCTGAGTCTGCTGAGCCTCAACGGGTCCGCCCACTACGGGTTCTGCAGACGAAGGCGGCGCTGCAGGAGCCATATCAGACTCATTATCCTTAACCGTCTCAATCGGAGTAATGCCTTTTTCTTTTACTTCTTCTTCGGCTATCGGCTGACTTTCTACCTTTTTCTGTCCGCATCCTGCTATGGCAAAAATAAGGACAAGGCAAAGAACGCTAATGTATTTTTTAAGGTACATCTTTCCTCCGTTTTTACGCAGATTATCACAGATGCATTGCCTATAATACAAGCTTAACGGATGATCACAGAATAATCTGCGATCATCTGTGTTCCTTTATCTGCGATTATCTGTGTTTTAAAAAAGTGTTATTCCGCATTCGTAAAGGTGAAATCGTCGATATAAACGATCTCGCCTTTTATATTACCTACATCTTTTCCGAAAGCCAGCCCCATATTATCCAAGGCGGTGAGATCTATTTTGCCCGAGATTTCCGACATAGGTATAACTACTTTCTGCCATTCGGTTGTAGCGTCCGGAAGCTTATATTTCGCCTGCGGCATATAATTAAGCGCGTGGGCGTCTCTTGCCAGAAATTCCATCTTCTCTCCGCCTTTTTCGCCCTTCACCCAGAAAATAATATACTTAAACCCTGACGCGTTAAATGACTCGACCTTCTTGGGTATGACAGTTAGATCGGTTGTGGGGCCGAGGTCCATGGCAAAACTGCCCCAGGTAAGCTCCGGTTTCAAGCCAAGCCCGTTTACTAACCTGAACGACTGCTTGCCGCTGTGAATATTGGCGGGATTGTAGCCGGGCGTAATGGGTTCATATGACCATGAGTATGGGACCGTCGCTATATCGTCCCAATTTGGCTCCAATGAGCCGTAAACGCCTATTTCGCCGCCTAAATTGTTAGGCCAACCTTCGAAATCCGCTATTATCACTTCCTGCGCCATCTCCTGCGTCGCTGCTTGCCCCGGCTTTTGGGTTGCTTTCTCCTGGGCCGATACGGCGCAGGAGAAAGCAACAACCAAAGCTAAAGCTAAAAAGATGCTTTTTTTCATACTGCCCTCCTTCAATGAGCCCACAACCCTTGACATCTACGATGTAACATATTTGATGTCAAGGGTTGTAGCTTGTTATTAAGTTTTCAGGGCGAATTGAACCCTTGACATTTCGTAGCATAAGTAATTGAATCAAAATGTCAAGGGTAAATTCGCACTTATAACTTACGTCGCAACCAGATACAAATGCTCCGTAAGTTATGTGCTCATTTAAAACCTTACTATACTCCCCCTGTAACCCCTTGAGGAAGTCGGTATCATGCCGAAGATCTCGGAAACAGCATCGTATCCGCTTTTTTTATTGCGGTAACCGTCGACTATGCCCCAGTGTTCCTCTATATGGTCATCCAGAACAAGCGGATTCCCGGCTTTCTCCCATCCGTCAGACCATTGAAATATCACGACGCCGGCTACTTTAGAGTCGGCTACTTTTATCTGAGCATCTATGACTCTTCCCTGGTCGTGAAGTTTGCAATAAGTGCTGTATCCCGTTTCCATAATTAAGCCCGGTTTTTTGTGTTTCAATGAAGTCATGCTTTCTATCTTATCTATCTGGCTTTTAGCTAATTTAAGATCAAACTTTCCGGAAAACCAGTCGGAAAGTCCCAAAAATGCATTATAGCTCAGGACATCTAAAAAATCGGCGCCTATATCTTCGCCGCCTTTACCGAGTATGTTCGACCCCGTAACCGGATGATTCTTATCGGCCTCTTTGACAGCGTCGCATAATTCTTTCAGAAATGAACGGACAGTCGTCATATCATACTTATTAAGAATGGATCCGTCTTTGCTCCACCTGAAAGGCATGTCGTTCCAGATAGACCACATCAGGATCGCGGGATGGTTTTTATCTCTTTCCACATACGTGAGGGCAATTCTCTTTAATGTCTCCAAATCGGTCCTTGAAGAGTAATTGGTCTTTTCGGAAGGATAGCAGATATTCTCTATGACCTTTATTCCGTATTTATCCGCCAGATCCAATATATCGGTGGGAAAAGGCGCGTAAGTGCGTATTGTATTTATGCCGGCTTCTTTCATCATCTTGAAATCCTTTTCCCAGACGTCAAACGGGATTTCCTGAAAAGCCTGCTTAGCGCCGTAATTCAAACTATAACACACGCCTTTTATGTAAAACAATTGATTGTTTACATAGATGTTTCTCTCGTCGCAGGTAACCTTGACCGGCTGCGTTGCTACCGGTTGCGTTACCACCGGCTGCGTTGCCGGCTGAGCCGTCGGTTGAGCGGGTTCCTGGCAGTTGCCGATATCCGCCATGGCCAGCGAAACTAGAGCGGTCAAAACAATCGGGCTTACAAATCTTTTTGCGTTAAACATGCGGATCAACCCTTCGACGTACCTCGGGCTAAAGCCCGAGGTTTGCTCAGGGTGATACTGAGCGGCGCTGTTGTCCCCGCCATAAATGGCGGGGTTTGGCGCCGTCGAATGTATCAACCTAACGTCACTTCGACCAGGTGAGTCTTTTTATCGTTTCTCACTCTGACGAGATTATGTTTCTGTTCAATGCCGTCTACTTTTATGTTCTTGACGCCCCTCTCGACTCCTTTGGGGTTTTTAATGACTATTTCATAGACATCGCCCCTGAAAGGGCGCCTCATATAACACTTCTTCCAATACGAAGGAATAACAGGGTCTATTCTTAGCCCCGTCAACTCTCTATGCACGCCAAGTAAGTACTCTGTAGCCGCGAGGAAATTCCAGGCAGCGGTGCCGGTTATCCATGTAAATGCGCCTTCGCCGTATCTATAAGGATGTTCCGGCCCTATGAGGTATTCCGAATAAACGTAAGGCTCTGTCTTGTAAAGGTCCATATCTTTTTGATTATTCGGCATTATCTTTTTCATGCTCTCGTATGCCTTGTTGCCGCGGCCCGCCAGGCAATCCGCCACTATCATAAAAGTGGCCGCGTGGCAGAATACAGCCGCATTCTCCTTGGTGCCTTCCGAAAACATGGTTATCCTGCCGAGCTTCGGATCGTAATTTGAGTAAGCCGGATAAAAAAGTGCGATACCATGCTTACCGTCTAAGTACTTATCGACGGCTTTGAACATCTTATTGCGTTTTTCGCCTTCCACAACGCCGCCGAGAACAGCCCAGCTTTGCGTATTTGCGAATATCTTTCCCTCTCTGTTCTTAAAAGAGCCGTAGACCGTATCAAAATCCGTGAATCCCCTGACGTACCAATCGCCGTCCCAGCAATGCGCGTTCACCCGCTCGGCCATTACCTTTGCGCGGTTTCTCGATTCCTGCGCTTTCTTAGCATAACCTGCCAGATCGGCAAGCTCGGCCAGAAATTTGTACGAGCGGACAAGCGCCATCGCCAGCCAAACGCTTTCGCCTTTAAGGCGCTTGCCTGCGGCGTCTATGGCATCGTTCCAGTCGGCGTGGCCTATTAAAGGAAGGCCTCTTTTGCCGACATCCGTAAACGTGAAATTGAGGTTCTTTTCAAGATGCTCAAATAGCGTGCCTTCTCCGTCCTTGATGACGCCTTTATGCCAATGGATGTCCTTCTTCGTCGCCTTTTTGATCCATCCGTCTTTCATATAAGGAAACTTTTCGAATAATATTGCCGCATTGCCCGTCTCTTTTACGTAGGCCGAAACAGTATATACCAGCCATATAGGATGGTCTTTATTCGGCAGGTATCCGGCATGGCCGCGGGTAGTGGACCATCCCGGAGCGCACGAGCCATCCTGCCTTATAAGCCCGGCTAATGTTCGTATCTTAGAAAGAGCGTGTTCGGGATTGAATGCCATAATACCTTCCACGTCCTGGCATGAATCGCGATACCCCCTGCCGCCGGCGCCTTCATGATAAAACGACGGTGAGCGCGACCACATGTTGCAGATATAAATCTGGTATTTCACCCATATGTTGATTATCAGGTCAAAATCTTTATCGGGCGTTTTGATGATGACATTATCTACGATCTTGTCGTGCCAGCTCTTCTTCACGCGCTCGAGTTGGGCTTTAGCATTTCCAATGTCGCGGTACTTCGATACCATCTCGATGACTTTATTTCTGTTTTCAGTTTGTCCCAAAACCACGACGAATTCTTTGGTCGAGCCCGGATTTAATCTCAGGATGTGCCGGAGAGCCGCTATCCCGTCTTCTCCCGAGCACGATCCTGACTCTATAAAATCGCCCGAGATAGACTCGGGGTTTGTTTCGGTCTTATACCTTCCGACGAAAACATCCTTCTGGGTAGCCGAGCCGCGGGCGCCGAGGCTCGACGCGAAAAACGCCAGCGAGCGGAACGGTTGTATATTAAGCGCCTCCCATATAGCTGTCTTTTTGGCGAATATCACTTCGCTCTCTTCGTCAAACCAGAACCTGTCGTAAAGGTTCATAATATTGCGGTATCTCAATTCCATATGATAGTCGCCGACGAGCCACTCGATATAAGGCACAAGCGTAAGGTCTCTCGCTTTTGAGCTATTATTTGTGATCTTCACGAGCCATATCTCGCAGGTGTCTTCGAGCGGGACAAAATATGTTATCTCGGATTCTATTCCGTAGTAATTCGTTTTTATGGTGGTGTAACCCAGTCCGTGCCGTGATTCAAACTTGGAAGGTTTCGCCATTACCGGCTGATAAGTGGCGCCCCAATATTTCTTTGTCTTATTGTCCTTTATATAAATATATTTTCCGGGCCTATCGTAGTGATAGTTTTCAGGCGCCCAGCGCGTTATCCTGTCGGAACGGCAATCCTTATAAAAACTATATCCTCCGGCGCACTGAGATATTACGGAGCAATAGTTTTCGTTCGTAAGGTAGTTTATCCATGGCCGGGGAGTGTTGGGATCAGTTATAATAAATTCTAGTCCGTCTTTTGAAAAATTACCGTACTTCATGCTATGCTTAACCTCCATGTTTCAGCTGTAAGCTATAAGCTTTAAGCTATATTTTGGTTTTTGCTTACAGCTTATAGCTTACGGCTTAAAGCTACTTATTCTTTTCCTTCAATAATTTGTTTGCTTCAGGTGCTATTTTTGCCGCGGCTTCTTTTACTATCTCCGTTCCGTTAAAGACCAGGTCGAGTTCGGGCACTAAATATAGCTCGTTTATCTCGCGCCATTTCGGGTGAAACGGCTCGTAAACTACGTATTTGATGGCCTCATTCAGCATTAACTTATTCTTGGGTAAAGCCGGGCTTTGGGCAAAATGCGGCCCCTCCGCTATCAACTTTATCGACGGCTGGGTAAGCCCTATATCTGCGAGGGTTATCTGCGCCTTTTCTCCCGTCAAGAGTTTTACTATATCCCACGCCAGGTCCGGATATTTTGCGGACTTAAGGATGCAGTAACCGGAGCCGCCGGTTCCGAAATGCCTTATACCGGTCGGGCCTTTCGGAAACATGGCGACATCCCAGTCAAAATCTTTTATATCCCTGAAAATATTGCTTTCCCAATACCCGGATTGATACATAGCTAATTTACCGGACATGAAAAGCTGTTGTGCCCCCATGCCAAGGTCGCCCAACGTAACGGGGCTCGGCGAAACTTTATATTTATTTATCAAATCGGCGTAAAATTGAAGCCCCTCTACCGCTTTATCGTTATCCATCGTGAATTTCTTCGGGTTTTCTACGTTGTCTACGATGCTGCCGCCGTTCGAATAGATGAAATTCTGCCACGTCCACCCGTAAAACCCGTACTGTTTGACTTTGCCGTCCGCGGAAACTTTGGTAAGTTTTTGGGCCTTGTCCAGAAAATCGGCCCATGTCCAATCGTCCGTCGGATAAGGGACCCCCGCTTCGTCAAAAAGTTTTTTGTTGTAGTAGACGCATGCAAACGGCGCGACGTCGCGCGGTATGCAGTATACTTTTCCGTTACGCGTAAACCTTTCAAGGCCCTCGGGAAAAAAAGCGTCCAGTTTAAAAGTCGCGTCTTTTTCTATAAACGGTGTCAGATTCATAAAGGCGTCTATGGCAAAAAAGTTTGTGAAAATGTTTGTCTCCGCAAACATGATATCCGGCGCAGTGCCGCCCGCGATTCGTATTAACATTTTATTTGTATATGAACCTGCGGGCGTGTGCTCTATCTTCGCGATCACTTCCGGATGCTCCTTTTGCCATTCGCCCACCAATTTATTTATCATATTTATTTCGTCTGTTCCGCCCCAGATGGCTATTTTAATGATGGGCCTAGCCGGGCCGGAAGAGCAACCAGTGCCTAAAAAAGTAATGCAACCCGATATAAAAAGGATACATATAAAAAACACGGCTGACTTTTTGTTGGCATAAAAATTATTCATTTTTTGCCCCTTTTTTTATCCGTTTATATTGAAAATATGATGAAATTGTAATATAACATATATTAGCTTATTAGTCAAGGGCTTTTATTTCTTCAATAATTTGCTTCATTAGCCGCATGTCTTTTTTGCCGGGTTCGGATTCTATAGAGCTGGATATGTCCACGCCGTAAGGCTTTACGACTTTTATGGCCTCCCTTATATTAGCCAAATTCAAGCCTCCCGAAAGTATAACCGGCTTTCCCAGAGTTTTCGCCTTAACGGCAATATTCCAATCAAAACTCCCGCCCGTACCGCCATATGCTTCCTTGGAAAATGTATCCAAAAGATACGCAAAGGCGGTATTGTATCCCTTAATAAGCTTTAAGCTTGCGTCATCTTTAATGCGGAATGCCTTTATTACTCTATCTACCTTTATATTAGAACAATAGGCAGGGCTTTCATCTCCATGTAATTGAACGGCATCAAGGCCGCAATATTTCGCAGTCTCTTCCACCTTTTCCCGAGGCCTATTGACAAATACGCCGACACAGAGAGTTTTGCCTTTAATACCCGCTATTATCTCTTTTGCTTTTTTTGGCTCAATTCTGCGCGGGCTTTCGGCAAATACAAAACCTAATGCGTCAGCGCCGAATGAAACAGCGTTTTGGGCATCCTCTACGTTTGTTATGCCGCAGATTTTTATGAACATGATTGTTGTTAGTTGCCACGATGGATGATGGACGAACGCTTCGCTAGGACGATGGACGCTTTTTCGTCCTTCGTCTATCGTCCTTCGTCCATCGTAAGCAATATCCTTAGCTTCCCATCAGTTCCTTGATAGTCCGCCCGATATCCTCGCTCCGCATAAAGACTTCGCCTATAAGCACCGCATCCACTCCTAAAGACCGCAGATACGAAACATTTTCTCTCGTCTTTATCCCGCTTTCCGAAACTATTATCTTGTCACGGGGTATAACGTTAATAAGACGCGTTGTTGTATGGACGTCCACCTTAAATGTATGCAAATCCCTGTTATTTATCCCTATTATGTCACAATTAGAATCAAGCGCTTTTTGAACATCTTCTTCCGAGTGCACCTCTACAAGAAAATCAAATTTATTCTCTTTCCCTATAGAAGCGAAGCCCTTCAATTCTTCCGCCGTCAAAAGATCGGCTATTAGCAATGCCGCATCGGCGCCATGCGCTATCGACTCGTATATTTGATATTCGTCTATTATGAAATCCTTCCGCAGGACGGGCAGGCGCACGTTCTTCTTAACTCTGTCAAGATGAGAAAGCTGCCCCTGAAAAAATTTCTCGTCAGTCAATATCGAAATGGCGGAAGCGCCGTTTGCTTCATAGGCGAGAGCGATCCTCAAGGGGTCAAAATCTTCTCTCAGGACTCCGGCGGACGGTGAGGCCTTTTTTATTTCCGCTATGAGGTGTATATGATTACGTTTCGCCAGCGAGTGTTTGAAAAAATGCGGCTTCGGATGGGATGACCTATTACCGATCTGTTCAAGTAAGTCTTTCTGCGGGATTTTCTTTTTGGCTATCTCTATCTCTTTTTTCTTCTCTTCTACGATATTATTTAGAATCATCTACTACTCAAATCTCTTAAAGTGTTTAGTGTTGTGACCGCTCTGCCGCTGTCTATGCAATCAGCGGCTAATTTTACGCCGTCCCTAAAATCGGCGGCTTTGCCGGCCATTGTCAAGGCAGCGGCCGCATTCATAAGAACCATATCGCGCGGTCGACCGACTTTACCGTTTAAAACATCCAGCGCGATTTTGGCATTATGCGCCGGAAGCCCGCCCGCTATTTCCTCCAGCCGGCCCTCTTTTATTCCAAAGTCCGCAGGCGTGATCACCCGCGACGGCAATACTCCGCCGTCTTTAAGTTCCGAGAGTTTGGTTTGGCCTTTTATTGATATTTCGTCAAGCCCTTCTAAGCCATACACAACATATGCCTTTTTCGAACCCAGCTCATTCAATGCTTCTGCGATAATCTCGGTAAGTTCCTCTTTATAAACACCGACTATCTGCATTTTTGCCCCGGCCGGATTGGATAGGGGCCCGAGAATATTAAAAATGGTACGTGTTTTCAGTTCGCGGCGCGCTTGCATTACGTTTTTCATCGCCGGATGAAAGTTGGGCGCGAAAATAAAACCGATGCCGGCTTTTTCAATAAGTTCGGCGACTTCTTCCGGTTTTTTATTTATATTAATTCCGAGTGCTTCTAAAAGATCCGCGCTGCCGCATTTGCCCGTAAAGGACCGGTTTCCGTGCTTTGCCACCTTTAAACCGCAGCCTGCTAAGACTATCGCCGATATGGTAGATATGTTGACGTCATTTATCGCAGCGCCGCCGGTGCCGCATGTATCTATGAGCCCTTCTGCGGCGATATTTACTTTCGTTGCCTTCTTCCTCATTACCCGCGCCGCAGCCGCTATCTCTTCGGGGCTTTCTCCTTTAGCCGCGAGAGATACTAAAAACCGCTTCACGTCTTCTTTTTCCGCCTTACCGGTCATTATTTCCTCAAAGACAGCTTCCATTTCTCCGGATGAGAGGCCTATTTTTTTTTCAAGTTTTTCTGTGAGTTTATTTATCACTAGAACCTTTTTAGGGTCAGACCCTCATTATGTTAACTACATTGGTTAGGGTCTGACCCTATATCCTCAGAAAATTATCAAGAAGTTTCATGCCTTCTTTAGTAAGTATTGACTCGGGATGAAACTGGACTCCGTAGACTTTATACTTCTTGTGCTTGAGGCCCATTATCTCTTTTTCTTTTGTCTCGGCTGTAATAAAAAAGCAATCGGGCAGCGAAATTCTCTCTACCAAAAGCGAATGGTACCGAGTCGCCTCAAACGGATTCTTTATGCCTTTGAATATCTCCTCGCCGTTATGATATATAAGTGATGTCTTGCCGTGCATTAATCTGTCGGCTTTTGTTATCGTTCCGCCGAAGACCTCTCCTATCGCCTGATGCCCGAGGCAAACTCCTAAAATAGGCACCTCGCCCGCAAACTTTTTTATTATTTCCTCCGACATTCCGGCCTGCGCCGGATATCCCGGCCCCGGCGAGATGATGATCTTCTCCGGCTTAAGCTTTTCTATGTCCTCTAAAGTTATCTTATTATTGCGGAAAACTTTTAACTCAGCGCCCAGTTCGCCCAGGTACTGGACGAGATTATAGGTAAAGGAATCGTAATTATCGATGACTATTATCATATTTTTATCCCAACCAGGGTTACGGGTCTCGGGTTACGGGTAACGGTACCTTATCCCGTACCCCGTATCCCGTTACCCGAACTTACGCCTCTTCAATCGCTTTTATAAGCGCTCTGGCTTTATTGAGCGTCTCGCGGTATTCGTTTGCGGGTCTGGAATCCGCCACTATGCCGGCGCCCGCCTGCACATACGCCTTATTATTCTTCACTAAAATCGTCCTTATCGTAATACACGTATCTATATTGCCGGAAAAACTGAAATATCCCACGCAGCCGGCATATGTCCCCCTCTTTAGCGTCTCAAGCTCGTCAATTATCTCCATCGCGCGTATCTTCGGCGCGCCGCTGACTGTCCCCGCCGGAAAGGAAGCCCTCACAAGGTCAAATTCATCTTTAGATTTTGACAGTTTTCCTACAATATCGCTGACGATATGCATGACATGGGAATATTTTTCGATCCTCATCAACTCGGCGACTTTAACGCTGTTAAAATCGGCCACGCGGCCGATGTCATTGCGGCCGAGGTCCACCAGCATTATATGCTCCGCCTTCTCTTTCGGATCCGCCAAAAGTTCCTTCTCAAGTTTAATATCCTCGGCCTCGGTTCTGCCTCTCGGCCTTGTGCCTGCGATGGGCCTCAACTCTATTCGCCTCTCCTCGCACCTCACCATTATCTCCGGAGATGAACCGATAAGCCGGATATTTTTAAACTTAAGGTAGTACATATAGGGGGACGGGTTTATTGACCGCAGGCTTCTATATATGCTGAACGGATCTTTTTTTCCTAAATCGGCCTCAAGCCTCTGGGATAAAACAACCTGTATGATATCGCCGTTTTTTATATATTCTTTTGCTTTCAATACTATATCTTCAAACGCCTTTTGGGAAAAATTGGATTTTATAGCCAATTTTTTCGCGGCCATCACGCGTTCTTTTTCCTTCAATACCTTCTTTAAAAGCATCTTTGATATCTTTTCGATCTTAGCCACGGCTTCGTCATACGCAGCGGAGGCCTTACCTTTTATATGCGCGTTTGACACTATCTTTATTTTGTGCATGACATGGTCGAATATAAGTAAAGTATCGGTGAGCATGAATATGGAGTCGGGAGTTTTGAGGTCGTCGGGGTTCTTGCCGGGTATGTCTTCAAAAAAGCGGACCATATCATAACCCAAATATCCCACCAGCCCGCCCGAAAAACGCGGAAGCCCGTCCACCTTGACTAATTTAAACTGCTTCATTATCTTCTTTATCTCTGCCAAGGGGTCGGAATCTGTGGTAAAACGCCTGACGCGTTTGTTTTCGATGATCTCTATATCGCGGCCCTTGCTCTTGAATATAAGCGACGGATTCGCTCCCAAGAAAGAGAACCGGGCTATTTTCGCCTCGCCCTCGACCGACTCAAGAAGATAGGAATATTCCCCTTCGTCTATCTTTAAAAAAGAAGATACCGGCGTCTCAAGGTCTGCTTCGATCTCTTTATAAACCGGTATCAAATTGCCTTTTTTAGATAATTTTATAAAATCCTTTTTTGAGGGGTAATGCATCTTAATATATTTTCTCCGGATCGAATATTTTTTTATCTACCACTTCCAGCGCACCGTTTTTGGCGACCTTCCTGAAATAACACGTAAAATATCCCGCGTGGCAGGCGGCCACTTTCTGCTCGATCTTGAAAAGGATGGAATTACCTTCGCAGTCAACGAACACTTCCCTTACGACCTGTATATGTCCGGACGTCTCCCCCTTCATCATCAGCGTGTTCTTTGACCGCCTAAAAAGGTATATCTTACCCTCTTCAAGCGTCTTCTCAAGCGCCTGCCGGTTCATGTAGCATAGAGTCAGCACCTTCGCCGACTTATAATCCTGTATTATCGCGGGGATTAGTTCTTTGTCGTTGAATTTTAACTGGTCTATGAACGCTTTCATGGTTATCCTTGTCGCGGGACACTTTTATGCTCCTGCGAAACTATGGGGTTAAAAATGTCCCGCCGATTGGTTGTATTTATAACTTAGTTTTGTGGTTTCGGCTTCAATGTATTTTTTCTGTCAAATCCGAACGGGTACGCCGCGATCGCGCAGGTACTCCTTTGCCTGTTTTACCGAATATTCCCTAAAATGAAATATTGACGCCGCGAGAGCCGCCTCCGCTTTTCCCTTCGTCAGCACTTCGTAAATATGCTCCAAATTGCCGCAGCCGCCGGATGCTATAACCGGCACGCTTACGGCTTCGCTCACCAATCTCGTAAGTTCTATGTCGTATCCGTTTTTCGTTCCGTCGTAATCCATGCTCGTCAATAGTATTTCGCCGGCGCCCAAAGATACTCCCGTCTTCGCCCATTCTATCGCATCAATCTTCGTATTGTCTCTGCCGCCGTTTATATATACTTCCCACTTCGCCGTATTCGGGCCTTTCCGTTTGGCGTCTATGGCTAGAACTATGCACTGGCTGCCGAACTTACTCGAAGACTTTTTTATGAAATCCGGATTCTTTACGGCGGCCGTATTTATTGACACCTTGTCGCAGCCGGCATTAAGTAAATATCTTATATCGTCGGGCTCGCTTATGCCTCCTCCGACGGTAAACGGCATAAATACGCACTTGGCGATGCGCTCAACAACATCTATCATAGTCTTGCGCTTCTCGTGCGAAGCCGTTATGTCAAGAAAGACAAGCTCATCCGCCCCTTCTTTATCGTAAAGTCTCGCGTGCTCGACCGGGTCTCCGGCGTCGCGCAATTTCACGAAATTTACGCCTTTTACTACTCTGCCGTCCTTTACGTCAAGACACGGTATTATTCTCTTCGCAAGCATGCCGCAATAGCCTCCCTTAGGTTGACTTCGCCTTCATAGAGCGCCTTCCCGATTATGATCCCTATAAGGTTTTTCCTGTTAAGGGCGGATAATTTTCTTATATCGTCAACGCAGGATATGCCGCCGGCTATTACGACCGGAATATTGACGTTGTTCAGGAAATTATCAAGCCGGGTAAGATTGGGGCCGGCCAATGTGCCGTCTACGGTAACGTCGGTATAAATTATTGACGAGGCGCCCAGGCGCTCCATCCTTCTCGCCATATCTATGGCGTTTATGGTGGAGGTCTTCGTCCACCCCCGTATCATGACGAAACCGTTTTTGGCGTCAATTGACACTACTATTTTCTCGCCGTATCTTTTAATCGCCGCCGATATAAATTCCAGGTCTTCGACGACCTTGGTCCCTATAACTACTTTGGCTACGCCCATATTAAACGCCCATCTTATGGTTTCAAGGGTCCTGATGCCGCCTCCTAATTCGACGGGTATGCTTACCGATTTTACGATCATCGCGACAGAGTCCATATTCTTTGGCTCGCCCGAAAGCGCGCCGTCAAGGTCGACCACGTGCAATAAGCTTGCGCCCTGAGAGCGCCATCTTCTCGCCATATCCGCCGGGTCGGTGGAATAGAGCGTGATCTGTTCGTAATCTCCCCTAATGAGGCGTACTACATTGTTGTCTTTTATGTCTATTGCGGGTATAACCTTCACCCTTCGACTCCCTTCGGTCGCTCAGGATTCCGCTTTCGCTTCATAACTTTATAAAATTTTCTAAAAACTTCAGCCCGGCCTGCTGGCTCTTCTCCGGATGGTATTGGACGGCGTAGATATTATCTTTCCATACCATCGACGTGAAATCACCGCCGTAATCCGTAACCGCCGCTATCATCTCTTTGTCCTTGGGCCGTACATAATACGAATGGACAAAATAAAAAAATGCGTTATCGTCTATGCCTTTGAAGAGCGGGCAATCCGCCTTCTTTTTATTCAGCTGATTCCATCCTATGTGCGGTACTTTCAAAAGCGCGTCTTTAAATCTGATGACGTCGCCTTCCAAAATACCCATCCCCTCCGACAAGCCGCCTTCTTCGCTTTTGTCAAACAGAAGTTCAAGCCCCAGGCATATACCGAGATACGGTTTTTTTGACGCAATGGCATCCTCGAGAGGCCCTAAAAGACTTAACTTGCCGAGGGCGGCCATAGCATCTTTGAATGCTCCGACGCCGGGGAGTACTATCTTATCCGCCTTTTTTAAATCCGAGCCTTTCTGAGTTACTCTAACTTTAGCGCCTAGGCTTGCAAGGGCTTTGGAGACGCTGCCCAAATTGCCCATTTCGTAGTCAATGACCGCTATCATAGCTATCAGGGTCTGACCCTAAATTACTCCTTTCGTCGACGGTACCTCTTTGCGCCTCGGGTCGATCTGCGTCGCCTGATCAAGGGCTACGCCCGTTGCTTTAAATATGGCTTCTAGCATATGATGAGTGTCCCCTTCAGAAATTATTTCAATATGTAGATTCATGTTAGCGTTTTTCGCAAAGTTATCTAAAAAATCTTTTCCATCGGCAAGTGAATAATTCTCCGATACTAACGCGCTCTCTGTCATCAAACCCGGTTGCCTTTTCCACACAAAAGCATATCTTCCGCCTATATCCACGACCACTTTTGCTCTTGCCTGATCCATCGGCACTTCGGCCGAACCATATCGTTTGATACCCTTACAATCGCCTAATGCGTCTTTAAACGCCTTCCCCAAACATATCCCTATATCTTCGTTAGTGTGGTGCATATCGACGTTTAAATCGCCTTTCGCTTTTAGCGTAAGGTCAAAAAGGCCGTGAAACGCAAAAAGGTCAAGCATGTGATCGAGGAAACCTATGCCTGTCTTCACGTCTGTCTTCCCGCCTCCGTCAATAAAAACCTTCCCGGAAATATCCGTCTCTTTTGTCTTTCTCTTTATCACTGCTTCGCGTTGTTTCATTTAATCCTCCGGGGACACTCTCCTTAAAAAACACTTGCAGCATCAACGGAGAATGTCCCCCTCTCGGCTTTACTACAATCTATAAGTCCTTTGGTCCATTACAACCGCTTTACTATCATTTGAATCTCGCTTTTACTGACTCCAGATGTTTCGGCAATCCTTCCATCCCGGCCAATTTTTCCAGACTGGCGCGTGACCTCTCAAGCCCTTTCTTCGTGTAACCTATTATATGAATGCTCTTCACAAAATCGCATAGGCCCAGCCCCGAGAAAAAGCGCGCTGTGCCGCCCGTAGGCAATACATGCGAAGGTCCGGCTACGTAATCGCCTACCGCTGTCGGCGAATAAGGGCCGATAAATATGGCTCCCGCATTCTTTATCTTCTTTATTACTTTCTGCGGGCTCTTTATCTGTATCTCTAGGTGTTCCGGCGCGATCTCATTTATCACGTCAACCGCCTCGTCCATATTCTTTACTAAGACGATGTACCCCTTCTCGACTTCGCGCCGCATCGTCTTTGCGAGTTTCTTTGAATTTGTTACCAATATCGACAGGCCCATGTGGTGCTCACTCTGAGCTAAAAGGTCCGCTTTTATGTATTCCGGATTTGAGTACTGATTTGCGAGCACTACCACTTCGCTCGGGCCGGCTATCATATCTATGTCGCAATAACCGAATACCTGCCTTTTTGCCTCGGTTACATACTGGTTACCGGGGCCGACGATCTTATCGACTTTCGGTATCGTCTTGGTCCCGAACGCCAAAGAGGCTATCGCCTGCGCCCCGCCGACTTTATACACTTCATCCACTTTAAGCAGATTAGCAACGACTAATATATGCGGATCGACGCTCTTATATTTATTCGGCGGAGTCGCAAGTATTATGCGCTTCACCCCTGCCAGCCTCGCGGGCAATACCGTCATATACACGCTCGATATGAGCGGCACGGTCCCGCTGGGCACATAAACACCCACCGTATCAAGCGGCTGATATTTTTCGCCCACCACAACGCCGTCGTCATCCACGATCTTCCATGGCTTCTTAAACTGCTTCTTGTAGAATTTGCTTATGTTGTCTATTATGAGCTTGAGATTCGTGACAAAATCAGGGCTTATATCCTGATAGGCGCCGTTGGTTTCGCGTTCCGAAACTTTCAGTTCGCGAGAAGAAAGTCTTACTTTATCAAACTTTCTCGTGTATTTAAGAACCGCTTCGTCCCCGTTTTGCCTGACGTCTTCCACTATCTTTTCTACGCTAAGAACGACTCGTTTGTTCCTTATCAGGTTCCTGTGACGCAGTCTTTCAAACTGTTTTCCCGTAAGTTTGATTATTTTCACTTTTTAATTTCCTCCCTGACGATATCAAGAACAGCCGCAAGCGCTTCATCTAACTTCGCCGTATCTTTGCCGCCTGCCTGAGCAAATGTGGCTCTTCCTCCGCCCGAACCGCCTACTATCCGGGCTATACGCTTTATGATATTGCCGGCATTAGCTCCTTTTGCGACAAGTTCATCGCTCACAGAACAGATAAGCGAGACCTTACCGTCGGTTTCTGAGCCGAGGACAACTATTGACGAACCGGCTTTTCTTTTAATATCGTCGGCGATATTGCGCAGCACGGTTATGTCCATATTTTCTATGCGGCTTGATACTAACTTTACTCCGCTTACATCCTGCGCGCTCGAAATCAGATTTTCTATATTAACCGCCGCGCCTTTCGTTTTGGACCTGGTCGATTCTTTCTCTATATTTTTTAATTTTGATACCGTATCTTCCGCCGCTTTTGCCAGCCCGCTTTTCGTCGTCTTTAAAATGGAAGCGGCGTCCGATATCAGCTCTTCGTCATTCTTTACGCTTTTATACGCCATCCTGCCCGTAACCGCTTCTATGCGCCGCATGCCGCTTGCTATGGAGCCCTCACTAAATATTCTAAAAAATCCTATCTGGCCCGTATGGTCGAGATGCGTTCCTCCGCAAAGTTCTTTTGAACATTCACCCACCGAAACCATTCTCACTCTCTTGCCGTATTTTTCGCCGAAGAGCGCTATCGCGCCTTTTTTTCTGGCCGATTCCTGGGGGAGATGTTCTATTTTGACCTTTAAGTTCTTCCTTACGAGCTCATTCACGATCTCTTCTATGCGGTCAAGTTCTCTCTTGTCGACGGCTTTAAAGTGGGTAAAGTCGAATCTCAATCTGTCTCTGGCGACAAGCGAGCCCGATTGCTTGACGTGTTTGCCCAGTACCTCCCGCAAGGCGTAATGAAGCAAATGTGTCGCGGTATGGTTCCGCGCAATATCCAGCCGCGAATCCTTATCAACAACCGCTTTTACTTTGGCGCCTTCTTTAATGTCGCCTTTGACGATTTCCGAAATATGCACAATGATATTCCCCGTTTTTTTAGTATCGTCGACCTTTGCCCTTCCGAGCCGCGTTCGAATCTCGCCGTTATCGCCCATCTGGCCGCCGGAGGAGCCGTAAAACGGGGACTTGTCCAATATGATTTCGACTTTATCGCCCTTTTTTGCGGACTTAATCTTATTCCCGGCTTTAATAATCGCCGACACTTTCGCCCCGGCCTCAAGTTTAGAATATCCTAAAAATGTCGTCGCTTTTAAAGTCTCCGAGAGTTTTTTAATTACGTCTTCGCTTTTAGAATCATCAAATATGGATGTTTTCATCCTGCTTTTAGTCCTGGCCAGTTCCCTTTGCTTTTCCATCTCTTTGTTATAGCCGTCTTTATCTACTGTCAAACCTTTTGATTCCGCCATTAGAACCGTCAATTCAAACGGAAAACCATAAGTGTCATATAACCTGAAGGCATTTTCGCCGGAAATGATCTTCTTTTTGGATGATTCAAGATTTCCTATCAATTCTTCCAGCACCCTTGTGCCTTCCTCAAGAGTATTCTGGAATTTTTTCTCCTCGTTTAATATGACGTCGGCTATATTCTCCCGCATCGTCTCTATCTCGGGATACTGTTCTTTCATCACCGCCGCCACGGACGGTACTAATTTATATAGAAAAGGAAGCTCTATGCCCAATTCTTTTCCGAATCTGAACGCCCGTCTTATCAGCATCCTCGCTACGTAGCCTCTCTCCTCGTTTGACGGCAGCACTCCGTCGGCCACCATGAATACTACCGCTCTTAAATGATCGGCAATCGCATTTACCCGGAACGCCTTATCCGCTTTTCTTTCGCCGGCGAGTGAGTATATCTCATCACGTATCGGAACAAAAAGGTCCGTTTCAAAATTGGTCTTGACATTCTGCATGACACAGGCAATGCGCTCCAACCCCATGCCGGTATCGATATTCTTATTCTTAAGAGGGATAAGGTTATTTTTGCCGGCTCTGTTAAATTGGGTAAAAACCAGATTCCATACCTCAATAAATCTTCCGCAGCTGCACGAAGGCTCGCAATGTGCGGTGCGGCATCCTACATCCTCGCCCCGGTCGTAAAATATTTCGCTCGACGGGCCGCATGGGCCGTCGGGTCCGTCAAGAATCGCATTTTGCGGCCAGAAATTATCGTCGGCGGCGTATTTTTTGATCTTCTCTTCCGGGATCTTTATATCGTCCTTCCAGATGTCATAGGCCTCATTATCATCTTTATACACCGAGACCCAAAGCTTTTCGGCAGGAATCTTGAGCTCGGATACCATGAACTCCCACGCCCAGTTTATGGCTTCTTTCTTAAAATAGTCGCCGAATGAAAAATTACCGAGCATCTCAAAAAATGTGTGGTGCCCTGCGGTCTTTCCTACTTTATCGAGGTCGCCCGTCCGTAAACACTTCTGCGAGCTGGCCGCGCGCTTGAATGTTATATTTATACCCATGAATTGTTCTTTGAATTGATTCATTCCGGCTGAGGTGAATAAAACCGACGGATCATTACTAGCGGGAACTAGTGAATCGCTGGGGATTACCTTATGCTTTTTCGATTCAAAAAACCTGAGGTACCTTCTCCTTATTTCATTAGCATTCATATACCGGGTCTTTTAGTATTTTATTTAAAAATCTGGTTTAGTACTTCTAATATCGTCTCTTGTTTAAATCTTCGCCTCAGGAGAAAATTATAGATCCTCTGTTTGGCCCTTTCCGGTTCGATATTTTTAAACCGCTTGACCCTCCCTGATGCTAATGCGTAAGCGGCTTCGTATTCATCATAACCGTCTTTAACATCTGTAATTACCGAATCTATTATCTTTGCGGGCACGCCTTTAGCGTAAAGCGCCGAACGCACAAGCGCCAGACCTCCCGGCCTGAATTTGATTATGCTATCCGCCAGCATATTTGCGAAGCGTTTATCATCCAGGTAGCCGAGCCTATTCAGCTCGTCTATCACCCTATCGCAAATATCGCCGGAAAAACCCTTCTCTTTCAACCTGTCCTTAATCTCTTTTGTGCTTCGCTCCCTATATTTCAGCAGCCTATATGCGCATTCTTTTGCTTTCGCTAAGTCGTCGATGCTTTTCATTATTTAACTTGGCCGAACCTCTTGACTATGGCGTTGAACTTATCGTCAATGCCGTTTAGGATATCAGTCTTTCTGAAAGATATTAAATCAACCTTTTCGCCGCGGGCCAGCCCGTCCATACTGTTTGAAAGTTTATGGAGAGGGCCTGCTACCTGGTGTGAAAATCGAATGCCGAGAAAGGCCAATAATAAAACCATTATCACCAAAAGGGTCAACATAGACATTACCGAAAAATTCAATATGTCTCGTATCTCCGCATCTGACATAATAGAGCTGCCGGCGATGACCTGCAGCCGCAAAAGATACATCTTATTGACTGCATAAAGCGACGTGCCAAGGACTATAACCGGTATAACTGATTGCGTAACTAATAACCATACGAACTGCATTTGTAGTTTTTTATTAACAAGGTACTTTCTACGCTTTTCTTTTATTCGAGACACATTTGCACCTCCGGTTTTTTCATTCAGCGAGCATTATTGCCGCGTTATTCTTTTTTCTCGGCCTCTTTTACTATAATAAATCCTTTATTTGTGCGGACTAAAACATTCCCCTTGGCGTTTTGTACTACTTTATCATACTCGGCGACATTCTTTATTGCGGTTTTATTGATTTCCTTGATTATCAATCCGCCCCTTAAACCTGCCTCATATGCGGGGCTATTTTCATCGACCGCCGTAATCAGAACGCCTTCTTGTTTCTGTATGTTAAACTTCTGTGAAATTTCATCCGTAATATCCGTCACGGTCAGGCCTCTCCATTTGTTGCTTGTGAGGGCCTCGGCCGTTTCCGCCTTGCCGCCTTCACCTTTGGTGAGCACTTCCTCGGCAGGCCTCTCGCCCATGACAATATTGACGGTTAGCTCCTTTCCGTCCCTTAATACGCCGAGTGAGGCCTTTTGATTGACCTTGGCCTCGCCGACAAACTTTAAAAGGGTCTGCACGCTGTCAACGTCTTTTGCGTTAAATGTCCTTATTATATCACCGGATTTTAATCCCCCTTTATCGGCAGGACCGTCTTTTATGGCATCCGCCACTATCACGCCTTTTGTGTCGGTTATTTTGAAATATTCCGCCATCTCCTGCGACATATCCTGTACAGTAACGCCGAGCCAGCCGTATAGGACTTTCCTTCCTTCAATGAGGTCGTTCAAAACATTCTTAAGCGTATTCACCGGAACGGCAAAGCCGATGCCTTGATATCCTCCCGTAGTCGAATATATCGCAACGTTTAACCCAATTACGTTTCCTTCCAAATCGCAAAGCGGGCCGCCGCTATTCCCCGGATTTATTGCCGCGTCCGTCTGTATAAGATCGATATAATTCCTACCCTGAACTCCGCCCAGCGGAAGAGACCGGTGCAAAGCGCTGATAACGCCCACTGTCACGGTGGGCTTAGGGTTATTTACGGCGATGCCGAATGGATTGCCTATTGCTACTACCCACTGTCCGGTCTTAAGGGAATCAGAATCGCCGAATTTGGCCACCGGTAGATCCTTGGCCTTTATTTTTATCACCGCTAAATCGCTTCTGGGGTCTGAACCTTTAAGCTCAGCGTCAAATCGCCTTCCGTCCGGCAATATCGCGGTTATCTTGCTTGCGCCGCCTACGACATGGTCATTTGTAATTATATAGCCTTCATCATCTATGATCACTCCGGAGCCCAAGCCCTGCTGTTTAAATTCGCGCTCAGGTATATCCCCGAAAAAGTCTTTGAAAAATTTATTGAATTGCTCGTCATTAGGGCCGGCGAACTCTTTAGGCGGGCCGAAATAAAAACGCTGCCCGGGGACCTTCTGTGTAGATTCCGTTACTATGCTGACAACTGCCGGCCCGACCGCGTCAGCAACATTTATAAACGCGTTTTGTATGTCGACTTCGCCGGTAACGGCCACTGTTTTAACATATTTTTCCTCCGGTGGGGCTGCAGTCGATTTTGAAGGCAGGTTGAATCTCACAGCTATGCCTAACCCTATAATAACGCCAACAACAAGCATTAATACTAGCGAACTGATTTTACGCCGTTTTACCCAGTTAAACATGCTCACCTTGCCTCCTTCTTATATGCAGCTTGGTCCCGTACTATCGGGGTCAGACCCTCATTATGTTAACTACACTGGCAAGTGTCTGACCCCCTCCCGTCCTTACCGACTTCTTTAGTCTTTGGTTCGACTTCGCTCACCATTCCCTCTGGTTCGACACCCTCACCATCCTTCGAACCATCCTGAGCACCGTCGAAGGAGAACCATCCCGAGCACCTGCCTGCCGGCAGGCAGGAAGTCGAGGGATTGGTCCATTGCAACCGTTTATTTGATTCTATCCCTGACTTCTTTTTCGATCTTGTCCAATACCTTCGGATTTTCTTTCAGATATATCCGGGCATTCTCTTTTCCCTGCCCTATCTTCTCGTCACCGTAAGACATCCAAGTGCCTGTCTTTTTGATAATTTCCATTGCCTCTGCCATGTCCAGCACTCCGCTCGCGCGCGATATGCCTTCGTCGTACATTATGTCAAACTCGGCTTTTCGGAACGGCGGCGCGACTTTGTTCTTTACGACGCTCGCGCGGACGCGGTTGCCGACTGCCTCCTCGCCCTTTTTAAGAGAGGCTATCCTTCTCAAATCTATTCTTATCGAAGCGTAAAACTTAAGTGCCCGCCCGCCTGTTGTCGTCTCGGGATTTCCGAACATAACGCCTATCTTCTCCCTCATCTGGTTTATGAATATCACGCATGTTTTAGATTTGCTGATAGCCGCCGTAAGTTTCCTGAGCGCCTGGCTCATAAGGCGCGCCTGAAGCCCCATGTGCGACGCGCCCATATCACCTTCTATTTCTGCGCGCGGAGTCAATGCCGCCACCGAGTCTATGGCTATGACATCGATCGCATTGCTCCTGACAAGCGTCTCCGCTATTTCAAGGGCCTGCTCGCCGGTATCGGGCTGCGAAATCAAAAGATCATCCAGGTTCACTCCTATTTTTTTGGCATAAGTGGAGTCAAGCGCGTGCTCTGCGTCTATAAAAGCCGCCTGGCCGCCCGCCTTCTGTGCCTGCGCTATTATCGATAGCGTGAGGGTAGTCTTGCCGCTTGATTCCGGGCCGAATATCTCGATGACTCTCCCTCTCGGTACGCCGCCTACTCCTAACGCCATGTCAAGCGCCAGCGAGCCCGTCGATAAAGCCGGTATATTGACGTGGTAATCCGCGCCCAACTTCATTATAGCGCCCTTGCCAAACTGTTTCTCGATTTGCTCTATAGCTAAATCGAGTGCCTTTGTCTTATCGCTCTTTTCGCTCTTTTCCGCTTTTTCCGCCTTTTTCGTCTCTTCTTCTTTAATCGCCTTCGTCATGTTTCCTCCGTAATTCCCGCTTCTGGCGGGCAAGTTAGAGCTTCATTATACCTTTTGCGGCCTGTTTTGTCAACCCTTAGACGCGCTCCTAAACCTAAAAGCAGGGGAGGAGCTTGCTCAGGGTTGACCCTGAGCGTAGTCGAATGGGTCAACCCCCGAACAGGCCATTTTCGCACCTTACACCTATATATACGAATGAGACATCGATTTTCTTTCAAAAAATATTCCTATAGCCCATAAAAACCTTGTTCATAGCGTAATATTAATGTATAATCAGTAACGAGGGCAAAGACCATGAAAAAACAGGACATAAACGCTGAAATAATATGCGTGGGAAGCGAACTGTTGCTAGGCCATATTATTAATACTAATGCTTCCTATCTGGCGCGTAAGCTTGCGGGCGAAGGCATAAATCTTTTCCATCAGTCCGTTGTCGGCGACAACCCTTCCCGCCTTTCCGATGCCTTGCGCAGCGCTTTAAGGAGATCGGATATCGTCATCACCACGGGCGGCCTCGGCCCTACGGTCGACGACATAACGATTAAAACCATATCGGATGCTTTGTCGCTTCCCCTGGTAATGAATAAATCCGTCCTGAAAAACATAAAAGAGCATTTTAAAAAAAGAAATATTAAGATGCCTATCGGCAACGAGCGGCAGGCGTATATCCCGCAAGGCGCGATAGCCGTCATAAATCCCGTCGGAACGGCGCCCGCTTCCATAGTAAACTGTGGAAACAAAACTATCGTCGCCCTTCCCGGACCCCCCCGGGAACTAATACCTATATTTGAACGCTCCGTTATTCCATATTTAAGAAAAAAATATAAGATCCTTTCCGTAATATTTACCCGGACAATAAGGACTACGGGGTTACCAGAATCTGCCGTCAATAAAAAAATACGGGATTTTCTTTTGATGAACGGTGAGGTAACGGCAGGCATCTATGCCTCATTAGGTCGAGTGGATATAAAAATTACCGCGAAAGCCGAAAACAAGAATAGTGCCTTATCTAAAATAAGGCCCATAGAACGTAAAATACTGAAAAGATTGCGCAAAATAGTCTACGGATTTGACGACGATACACTTGAATCGGCAGTCGCTCGAATCTTTATTAAAAAACGTTTAACGCTAGCGACTGCAGAATCCTCGACCGGCGGGCTGATATCAAATCGCATCACCAATATCTCCGGAAGTTCAAAATATTTTAAAATGGGAGCGATAACATATAGTAACGCATCGAAGGCGGCTGAATTGGGCGTGCCTGTCGATTTAATAAAGAAATACGGGGCGGTAAGCCGTCCCGTCGCCGTCGCCATGGCAAAAGGTATGTTCGCTAAGGCAGGTACGGATTTTGCCCTTGCGGTCACCGGCATAGCCGGCCCTACCGGCAGCACAAAGAAAAAGCCCGTCGGGCTCGTTTATATAGCCTTGGCAAGCCACCGGAAGGTTGTTTGTGTAAAGCGACGTTTTCTCGGAAACCGGTTCGACATAAAATTGCAGGCATCTACGGTAGCATTGGACTTACTCAGAAAAATAGTTACGAAGAAGGATGGACGATCGCTACGCTAGGACGACGGACGATCTTGTTGTCCTTCGTCTATCGTCTTTCGTCCCTCGTTTAACACTAAAAACAAATGAGCGAAACAATACGTTCTTTTATCGCTATAGAACTTTCACCCGAAATCAAAACGGCTCTCGAGAATATTGAGGACGAGCTCAAACCAAAGGTCCCGGGCGTAAAATGGGTGCGGCCGGAAAATATACACCTTACGCTTAAGTTTCTCGGTCACGTAAGCGCCGATACTGTGGAATTGGTAAAGGTCACTTTAGCGGAAATCGCCAAAGATGTGAAATCTTTTACCATACGATTATCCTCGCCGGGAGCCTTCCCGGCCCCGGAGCGGCCCCGCGTAATATGGGTAGGCATCGACAAAGGCGGGCCTGAAAGCACGGGATTAGCAAATGCCATTGATGGCAGGGTTTCGCATTTTGGTGTAGAAAAAGAAAGCCGGCCCTTCCATCCTCATCTTACTCTTGGAAGGATCGACTTTTTGAAAGATAAATCTGCACTTAAAAACGCTTTCGCCTCTTTAAAGGTCAAGCCCGCTGAAATGTTAGCGTCAAAAGTTACCTTCTTTCAAAGCACTCTCACCAGAGAAGGGCCGATTTATAGCGTATTGCACGAAGCGGAATTTAGCTGCGGATCATAAGAAAGAGGGTTATCGCGACAAAGGCATACAGCGAGGCAACGACATCATCCATCATAATACCAAAGGAACCGGCGGCATTCTCCAATCTTCTAATCGGATAAGGCTTCAGGATGTCAAAAACTCTATAAAGAATGAAACCTGCCGCAAGATAAGCGGTCTCTCCCGGGATCAACAGGTAAAGCAATAATATCCCGCAAACTTCATCAATCACTATCCTCTTGTCGTCTTTTGCGCCGAATAGCGCTTCGCCTTTAGCTGCGGCGTAGAATCCAAGAAAAAACAATAACACAAAGACGGCTAAACATAGAAAAGTGCTGTGCCTTAATAATAAATAGATAGCGACGCCTGCCAGGCTGCCCCATGTGCCGGGCATAAACGGCAGGTAGCCTACGAAAAAAAATGTCGCTATCGCCTTGATAAGTCTATCGCGCATTTTGCCAGATAACCTTTTTATTTCTCAAAAAGAACGACACTCCGCTTATAATAGTTAATACCACCGTAATGAACATCAGGCCTAGTATGGTATCCGTAAAAAAACTTTGGAACGCTGTTGTCCAGAACTCAAGCGATTCCCCGAATTCTCTAAAGATAATAAAAAGTAAAATGATGAATATCGACGCCACCTGCGACACCGTTTTGTGCTTACCGCCCAGCGTTGCCTCAATGACTTCATGCTTCTGCAGCGCCAAAAGCCGCATGCCGGTAACCACAAACTCCCTGAAAATTATGATCACCACCATCCATGCCGGAACGAGATTCATTTCTACAAACGCGAGAAATGCGGAAAGGGTCAGGACCTTATCGGCTATCGGATCCATTAACTTTCCGAAGTCGCTTATCAGATTGTATTTTTTAGCTATATAGCCGTCCAGAAAATCGGTTAAGGCGGCGATTAAGAATGTAATAAAGGCGAGTATCTTATAAACTGCTCCGTGGGCAAACAGAAAAAATAGAAAAAATACTGTGAGCACTATCCGTAATATAGTAAGTCTATTAGGTAGGTTCATGCTCGTTCCTCGTCATTGCGACCGCGAGCCGAGCGAAGCGGGAAGCCCCACACAATTCGAAGAATTGTATGGGACTAGTCCTGTGGAATCCCTGCCCGCCAAAGGCGGGCGAGGATTCCGCAGGGCAATCTCTTCGAACAGATTGCTTCGTCCTGCTTCGCTTTGCTCGCAATCCTCGCAATGACGTTTTTAAAACTTCTTATCTCTTCTTCCTTCGTCCGCCTCTCACCATCTTGGCGCAGGAAATATCGCCCTTCTTATCGACGAAGTAAAGATAGCCTTTCTGTTTCTTTATCCCGACTTTCGCGACTTTTTTGGGGCTACCTCCCTTTTTCTTGCCTCGTGCCATTTTAGCGCAAGAAACATCACCCTTTTTGTCTATGAAATAGAGGTAACCTTTTTCTCTTTTGATACCGCATTTTGCGACTTTAGTTGCCATTTAACTTCACCCCCCTTCTGTATTTAATTTCCTATTCTACTGCTACTGATCATATCGCTTAGCACTGCGATCGCCGACAATGCCGCCAGATAACTTGTCTTTGGATTTGCCGGCATGGGAACGTTTTCCGTAATGGTCTTGAGTTTTCCGAAATCGCCTTCTATCTCCACTTCGTGCGTGTTGGAGGTATAGTCGGGCGATGTGACTATGCGGACCTTTGTACTTTTAGGCCCTAAGCCGCACATACTTAATGTGGCGGAGACATTGACATTCTGCGGAAAGCCTTTTACGGCTTCCTCTGCGGTCCCTTCAAAAATAACCGTTTCTTTCTTTATGGAATCGAGGTCTATATTTTTCTCTTTGATGTACGGGGCGCCCTTTAATCCTGCCGGAGGTTTCCGCGTTGTCAGAGTCGCGGATTTCACCTTTGCCATCATGGCGCTTTTTAAGCCGTCGAGCCCGGAGATAGCGCCGCTCGGAAGATATATCTTGCCGCCGGATTTTTTCGCTGTCTCGAATATATCGGGTTTGCCTAAAAGCCCGCCGGTGCTCATGACGATTATGTCTTTCCCGGCTTTAAGTGCGTCTTTTGCGATTTCGTAAGAAACGCTTGCTGAGGCGGCTTCTATGATCAAGCCGCATTTCTTTATAAGTTCGTCCTTTTTGAGATTTTCTATTTTAATTTTAAAGCGGTTGAGAAGCGCTTGGGCTTTATTTTCGTCGACATCGCATACGCCTAAAAGCGCGATCGACTCCGAAAATCTATTTACAATAGCGTCGGCTATGACGCCGCCTATTGTCCCGCATCCTATTATTCCCGCTTTTATTTTATCTTGTTTAATCATAATTCCACAATTTCTGGTTACTGGTTTCTAGTCTATAATCTAATACCCCGACATCGCCGAGCCTTTCGCTTCGCCGGTGACTTTCAACATGCGGTCAAGCGCTTTTCTCGCTCTTTCCGCTATTTCGCCCGCGACTTTCACTTCGTACACGAGCATCTCTAAAGAATGCGCTACCCAGCCGAGAGTCGTAAGTTTCATGCTGGGACAGATGAGATGTTCCGTCGGAAGATAAAACTTTTTACCGGGGTTGTCTTTTCTTAATTTATACAGCATCCCGCTTTCGGTCCCTATTATGAATTCCTTGGCAGACGAGGCTTTTACGAATGTAAACATGCCGCCCGTCGAACAGATGTGGTCGGCCAGTTTTAATACGCCGGGATTACACTCGGGATGCGCCACAAACTCGGCTTCGGGGTGCTCCTTCTTGGCCTCAAGGACTTCTTCTTCCTGGACCCTTATGTGAGTCGGGCAAAAGCCCTCCCACAGTATTATCTCTTTCTCGGGCACGTTTGCCTGGACGTATCTGCCGAGATTTTTATCGGGTACAAATATTACTTTTTTATTTTTAAGCGACTTCACGATTTCTATCGCATTGCTCGATGTGCAGCAGATATCGCTTTCGGCCTTGACGGCAGCGGATGAATTGACATAACTTACGACGGCCGCGTCCGGATATGTCGCCTTCACCGCCTTAAGTTTTTCCGCGTTTACCATGTCCGCCATCGGGCAGCCGGCTTCTTTGACCGGAAGAAGGACCGTCTTATCAGGGTTTAAAATCGAGGCGCTTTCCGCCATGAAGTGTACGCCGCAGAAGACGATGACTTTTGCGTCGGTGCGGACTGCCGCCTGGCTTAATGCGAGGGAATCGCCGCTGATATCGGCTATTTCCTGTATCTCGTCGCGCTGATAGTTGTGCACGATGATGACGGCATTTCGCTCTTTTTTGAGCTCGGCTATGCGTTTCCTTATCTTGTCTAGATATTTTTTATCTTTCTGTTCTGGCGTCTGAAGCATTATCATACCTCCAAAATCATGTTATCGATAAGGCGGGTTTTTCCGAAGTAAGCCGCTATCGCTATTAGAATCCGGCCTTTCAGCGTCTTGATGTCTTTTAACTCATCAGTATCTATAATCGATACGTAATCTATTTTTGCGGAACTGTTCTTGGTTGTAAAATCTTTTATTGCCCTTATTATCTTTTTGCTATTCCTCTCGCCTTCGCTTATTAACTTTTTAGCTAAAGATAAGGATTTAAAAAGCGCTGCGGCTTCGCGCCTTTCGTTCCCGTCGAGGTAAACATTCCTCGAGCTCATAGCGAGGCCGTCTTCTTCCCTTACGGTGGGGACTACTTTTATCTTCATTGGAATATTGAGATCGCGCGCCATCCTACTTATAATAAATGCCTGCTGTGCGTCTTTCTGGCCGAAATAGGAGGTGTCCGCGGGCACAATGTTGAATAATTTAGTAACGACCGTTGCTACGCCTTTGAAGTGGCCCGGCCTCGAGCGGCCGCAGAGATTAGTGGTGAGTTTTTCTACGGTGACATATGTAGAGTGATTCGGGAGATACATGCTTTTTACAGCCGGATAAAATATAACGTCGACGCCCTCTTTTTTGGCAAGGCGGCTGTCTTTTTTGAAGTCGCGCGGATACTTTGCGTAATCTTCTTTGGGCCCGAATTGTGCGGGATTTACGAATATACTCATAACGACTATATCATTCTCCCTCTTAGCATTTCTCACCAGGGCCATGTGGCCGTCGTGAAGATAACCCATAGTAGGAACAAAACCGACGGTCTTGCCTTTTGCCCGGGCTTTTTTAACAAATCTTGTCATCGCTGACGGGCTAGTTATCGTCTTCACGTTCACGCCCTGCCTAATTCCCTAAGGCCCCTAAGCACAAATTCTCTTTCCCTTATCTTCGGGTGCGGAATCACAAGGCCTTTTTCGCTTATCTTCCGTTCGCCGTAATAAAGGATATCCAGATCGATGGTACGCGGGCCGTTTTTCACCGCCCTTACGCGGCCGAGCTTCTCTTCTATTCTATTCAATGCCCCCAAAAGTCCCTTGGGGCTTAAATTTGTCTCTATCTCAAGCACGCCGTTTAAAAATTTGCCCTGAGGAATATCGCCGACCGGCTCTGTTTCGTATATAGAAGAGGCCCTTCTAACTTCTACGCGCTTGTTATCCCTGAGCGCCTTTATGGCTTCATCTATATATTTACGCCTATCGCCCAGATTAGAGCCTATGCCGATATAGCACAGCATAAAATTTTATATTCTCTTTTTAATGCGTTCAACCGCCTCGCTCAGCCTGCGCTTATCTACGGTAATGACCATACGAATATATCCTTCGCCTGCTTCCCCGAAGCCGTTGCCGGGTGTCGCGACTATATCGGCCTTTTCCAAAAGCGTCTCGGCAAACGTCACCGACGTATGCCTCGGCGGCACTTTGACCCATACGTAGAACGTCGCTTTCGGTTTTTGTACATTCCAGCCGATGCTGTTGAGGCCGTCAACAAATACGTCGCGCCGCTCCTGATAGACCTTAATAATGGAAATGATATGCTTATCGTAATTTTCGAGAGCCGCTATCCCTGCCCGCTGGATGGCGGAAAATACTCCGGAATCTATATTCGATTTGATTTTCGCCAGGCCTCTTACCAGTTCCGCGTTCCCGCATGCAAAACCTATGCGCCAGCCGGTCATGTTGAACGTCTTTGAAAGCGAATGGAATTCCAGCGCTACGTCTTTGGCGCCGTCTATCTCCAATATGCTCGGCGGCTTGAAACCATCAAACGCTATTTCCGAATACGCCGCGTCATAAGCGACGATTATGTTATGCTTTTTTGCAAATTCGACTACATCTTTAAGGAATCTCTTATCGCAGACCGCCGCCGTGGGATTATTCGGGTAATTTATGAATAACATCTTTACTCTGTGGAGAAGGTGGTGATTAATGGCTTTGAGATCGGGCAAAAAATGGTTTTTCTCGATAAGCGGCATTGAAATAACTTCGCCTCCGGCAAAGATAGTCCCGGACCTATACGGCGGATAACACGGATCCGGCGCCAAAGCCATGTCCCCCGGATTTATAAAAGCTAAGGGCGCGTGGGCAATACCTTCTTTTGAACCTATCAACGGATGTATTTCGGTCTCGGGATTTAACGCAACGCCAAAACGGTTCTTATACCACTTGGCGGCCGTCTCTCTGAACTCGGGAAGCCCCTGGTCAAGGGCATAGCGGTGCGTTGAAGGGTCCCTTACCGCTTTGTTTAGCGCGTCTATTATGAAATTCGGCGTCGGTATGTCAGGGTCGCCCACGCCGAGGTCTATAATGTCGCGGCCCGCATCCTTCGCTTTTTTCTTCGCCTTATCTATCTCTACGAATAAATACGGCGGCAGTTTCTTTAATCTTTCGCTGAATTCGATCTTCATGGCTTTCCTTGTTAATATCTTTAATTTTTGGACCATTGCCGAAAAACACGCTCCGGCCTTGGGCAAAACTAAAGTCGTTCGGCCGGGGAGCCCTCTGGAATTCCCTCGTAAGTATCTTCGTGGGAGCTATTCTCGGTCAGTTCCAGCTTCCCTTCGGGCCTTTACTCCTAAGTTTTGCTAACTGCTTATAACAAAGCACCAAGTCCTCCGCTATTGTTTTTCTTGGCAATGTCCAAAAATTTCAATTGAGATACCCGTATAGTATTATGTTAATATTTCACGAGCGACATACAAAATTTTAGCTTCGAGCAAGACAAAAATCGGTTTCTAAAAGGGCGATTGCTGTCCGCGAAGCGGTCCCGCCAAAGGCGGGATGAGGCGACGCGGTAGCGTCAGCCGAGTTCAATCGCCCCCGATTTTTGGCGCCGTGAGAAGCGTTAAAAAATTTTGTGGAAGCGAGTGAAATAATTAACATAATCATATCCCAAGCACATCACGCATACTATACAATCCGCTCGACTTGCCCGCCAAAAACTTCGCCGCTTTTACGGCGCCTTCAGCAAACGTATCACGGCTCTTAGCGCTATGAAAAAGTTCTATTGTCTCGGTCTCCGAATCAAATACCACTTTATGGTCGCCTACGACCTCGCCCTCTCTTATGGCCTCGATAGGTATCTCCCCCGCCAATATCTTTCTCTCCGAAGTGATCACATCCGCCAGCCTCTTGGCGGTACCGCTCGGCGAATCTTTCTTATGAATATGATGCACCTCGCGAATCGACACTTTGTACTCTTTAGGCAAAGCGCGCGCCGCATCCTGGCAAAGTTTAAATAGAAGATTTACGCCGACTGACATGTTGGGGGAAATGACAATAGGTATGTCTTTCGCCGCCTGCTTTATCAGATCATTATCTTCCCGCGAAAGCCCGGTCGTGCCTATTACGATGCCTTTCTTTAGTTTTCGCGCCATCCGCACGTGCTCCGCCGTAGCCTGCGGCGCCGTAAATTCTATTAAAACATCGCATTTCTTTATTTCCGGTTCAGCGTCAGTCCCTACGTCGAATTTGGAAACGATTTTTATATCCTTGTCCTTTTCGGCGAGCGCTACAATGCGTTTCCCCATCTTTCCGTGCGAGCCTGCAATCGCGATTTTTATCATATTAGTTTGTAATCCTTCATAGCTTTGACCAGCTTCTCTTTATTCTCCGGCGACATGTCGCATAACGGCAGGCGTATCTGGGGATCCATCATCTTCATCAGGCCCATCGCCGCTTTTACGGGAATAGGATTTGTCTCTATGAACATCGCTTTAACGAGCGGCAACATTTTGTAATGGAGCGCCTCTGCCTTTTTCACATCGCCTTTCTCGAATACCGAGCACATATCGGCGACATCTTTCGGTATTATATTGGCAACTACCGATATTACACCTACGCCTCCTATCGCCATAAGCGGAAGCGTTAGTGAATCATCTCCAGATATAAGAAGGAAATCTTTCGGACAAAGCTGCCTTATCCTTGCCATCTGGTCTAAGCTGCCGCTCGCCTCTTTCACGCCGATAATATTCTTTATCTCGGCCAATTTCACGAATGTTTCAGGCTCGATATTTACGCCCGTCCTTGATGCTATATTATAAAGGATTATCGGTATTTTGACGGATTCCGCTATCGCCTTAAAATGAAGATACAGCCCCTTTTGGGTTGGACGATTATAATACGGGCTTACCTGTAAAGAGGCATCGGCGCCGACTCTCTCCGCGTGTTTTGTCAGCATTATCGCTTCTTCTGTAGAATTTGATCCTGTACCGGCGATGACCGGTATGCGCTTTTTAGCGAACTCGACGGTAAGTTCGATCACCCTGTCATGTTCCTCATATGATAACGTCGGTGACTCGCCGGTCGTGCCGCAGGGCACTAGAGCCGTCGTGCCGTTTTTTATATGGAACTCGATCAGTTCTTTTAACGCCTTCTCGTCTATCTTGCCGCTGCGAAACGGCGTTACTAAAGCTACCATTGAACCCTTAAACATATTAATCATATTTTTAGCTCTCCGTCGAATACGAGTTTGACTTCGCCTTCCAGGTAAACATCCTTATATATGCCGTTTTCTTTCTTGAAATATATCCTAAGTGAGTCTCCGCCGAATGTCCGCACTTTCACCGGCGGCCTTACGTTTGTCAATTCGCAGGCGACTATTGAACTCGCCACGGCGCCGGTTCCGCAAGCAAACGTCTCGCCTTCAACGCCTCTTTCGTAAGTCCTCATTGAAATCGCGTGCCTGCCGTCGATCCTTACGAAATCCACATTAGCCCCTTCCGGCGCAAAGACCTTGTGGTAACGTATATATTTACCTGCTTTTTTGACATCAATGTCATCCAATCGCCGCAAGATATGCACGGCGTGCGGGACTCCCGTATTTATAAAATTCAATTTCAGATGCTCGCCGCCCATGGGAATGGAAATATCGGTCATTAAGTCGCGCGGCTGCGTCATCTCGACCTTGGCCATGTTTCTTCTGACGACCGCGTGCAGGATGCCGGCCTTCGTTTCTATCGAAAGCTTATCACCAGTAATATCTCTATCCACCGCATAATACGCTATACAGCGCGAACCATTTCCGCACATATTAGCTTCGCTGCCGTCGGGATTAAAGATGCGCATCGCTATATCTGCTTTGTGCGATCCCTCAAGAACAAGCAAGCCGTCGGCGCCGACCGAACGCCGTCTATTGCATACCATCCGCGCGAACCTGGAAAGGTTCCCGACTTTGCTCTCCACCCTTTTCCTGCCGTTATCCACGAGAATAAAATCGTTACCCGCGGCGGTTAATTTCGTAAATTCTATCCTGTTCATTTTGATATTACCAGAAATATTACTATTTTACACAGATTATCTGCGATCATCTGTATCTTTTAATCTGTGATCATCTGCGTATAAAAATATTTATATTTATTTTAATACGCTCGGTATTACCTCTCCCCTTATCAGGTCTTCGTATTTTTCCCTCTGCCTCACCACATAAAATTTGCCGTCTATCACCATGACCTCGCACGGCCTCGGCCTCGCGTTATAATTTGACGCCATGGAAAAGCCGTAAGCGCCCGCGCTCATTATGGCTAAGATATCGCCGCCGCGCGGCTTAGGCAATACCCTGTCTTTGGCGAGAAAATCGCCGCTTTCGCATATGGGGCCCACTATGTCAAAAGTATCGGTTTCGAGATATTTGCTTCTGGCAACCGGTTGAACCTCATGATACGCTTCGTAAAAACTCGGGCGGATAAGGTCATTCATCCCGGCATCAACAATCACAAATTTCTTCGCCGGCGTATTCTTGACATACACTACGGATGCCACCAGTATACCGCTATTGCCGGCTATGAAGCGGCCCGGTTCAAGAATTATCCGGAATCCCGTCTTTGCAAGCAGCGGAAGCACCGCTCCGGCGAATTCCGCAGCCGTCTGCGGTTTTTCTTTTGAATATATTATGCCGAGGCCGCCTCCTATATTAAGGACCCGGACATTGATCCTCGAGTTTTTAATAAATCCCAATACCTTCTTGATCGCAGTTATATAGGGCCGAGACTCCGTTATCTGCGAGCCGATATGAATATGAAGGCCCGCTATGTTCAGATTCGAATACAGGTTTGAATTATCAAATATATCTTCCGCCGTCTTAAAATCGACGCCGAACTTCGTCTCTTTGGCTCCGGTGGTTATATGCCTGTGCGTCTTGGGTTTCACATCCGGATTTATGCGTATAGCGACGTCAACCTTTTTTGACATTTGTCTGGCGATTGAATTTATGAGCTTCATCTCCGGCGCGGATTCGACATTAAATAAGAGGATGTTCTGCCTAATGGCTTCTTCGATCTCCTCTTTCTTTTTTCCGACGCTCGCGTAAACTATTTTTCTCGGGTCGGCTTTTATCTTCATGGCCTTATACAATTCTCCGCCGGATACTATATCCAGCCCCGCGCCCTCATTCACAAGCGTCTTACAGACCGATAAATTAGAGTTGGATTTCATGGAAAAGCAGATAAGCGGATCTACCTCCCTGAAGGCGTCCTTTAATTTGCGAAAGTGGTCAACGAGTGTTTTATGGCTGTATAGATAAAAAGGCGTGCCTACCTTCTTCGCTATATCCGCCACCTTTACGTCTTCGCAGTATAGTATGTTATGTCTGTATTGAAACTCGTGCATTTATTTTATTCGCCTTTTTGCGATTTTTTTCCCGATTATCTCATGAGCTTTTCCAAAGGGAATATTCTGTTCCCTGACTAATCTTTCGGCTAATGCGACTGCATAAAGGTCTTCATCCTTCAGTGCTTTTTCAATTGCTGCTTCATTCAGTTTAATCCCCTTTAGAAATTTCTCCATAATATCTAATTCGTCTTTAATTATCTCAACGGAAGAAAAGAGGGGTTCCTTATCCAGCTGCATATCTCTGTTATAAGTAAGCGGCAATCCTTTCATGGTCACTAAAATTGAGATGAGGTTCCCGTAAATTCTGCCTGTATACCCTCTAACCAGTTCCAGAAAATCCGGATTTTTCTTATGCGGCATAAGGCTGCTTCCCGTACAGAATTCTTCCGGTAGAATTACAAAATTAAATTCTTTTGTAGAATAAAGTATCATATCCTCTGCCAATCTTGACAAATGCATCTGTAAGATAGAAACGATACTTAACAACTCTATTATGAAATCCCTATTACTGACATCATCAAGGGTATTTAGAGACGGGGTAAATAGTAAGCCTTTTTCATTTTTCATATGCTCTTTTATGGCTTTACCATACTGTGCCTTAATGGAGCTTCCCGCTAACGCGCCCGCTCCTATATGAATCTCTGGATTTTGCAGAAAATCGAATATCCGCTTTTTGTCTCTTTCGAACATTAGGTAAAATGCGCCTATATAATCCTTGAAAAATACTTTTTGCGCTCTCTGCGTATGGGTATAGCCGACTACGGAAACACTCTTATACTTGTTTATTAACAATTTTAGGGATTTCAAAACCTCGTCCAATAACTTATCGATACTGCCCGCCGCATCGTAGCAATATGACTTTTCATCAAAGGCGATTTGGTCATTTCTTGATCTTAGCGTGTGAAGTTTGAGCGCTAATTTTCCAACCTTTTTTTCAACCTTATTCTGAATATCGGTGTGTATATCTTCCGACGTGCTGTCATATTTAAATTTTCCATTTTTTATATCTTCCCTTATCTTTTTTAGGGCATTTAGTAATTTCTTCTTTTCCGTCGGAGACAACAATTTGGCCCCGCCCAAAGCCCAAGTATGTATCATAGAATGAACTATATCGTACTTCGCCAACTTGTGGTCATATTGTACGGACTTTTGGAATTCAAAAAAATCTTCATCTACCTTCTTCGTGAATCTTCCGCCCCATAACTTTTTAGCCATATTATCCTCTGCCTTTATAAGGCAATCCCCAAATCTGTATAAAGCCCTTCGCCAGCGACTGGTCGAATTTGTCGCCTTCTTCGTAAGTAGCGAGCTCCTTTTTATATAAGGAATTCGGAGACTTTCTGCCCGCCACGACGCAATTGCCTTTATGAAGCTTCAACTTGACGGTGCCGTTCACACATTTCTGCGTATCGTCTATAAACTTATCAAGCGCTTCCCTAAGCGGCGTATACCAAAGGCCGTAATAGACCAATTCCGCGTATTTAAGCGCGACTATATCTTTGAAATGCAGAAGCTCCCTGTCGAGGACGAGGCTTTCAAGCGCTTTATGGGCCGCATAAAGCGTCCATCCTGCCGGCGCTTCGTATACCTCTCTTGACTTTATGCCGACGAGCCTATTCTCGACCATGTCGCTTCTCCCCACCCCGGCATCGCCGGCGATCTTGGCGAGCCTAAGTATCAGATCGACTCCGTTCATCGTTTTGCCGTTCAGTTTAACAGGTACGCCGTTTTTAAATTCTATCTCGACGTAGGCAGGCTCCGCCTTCGCCTTATCTATTCCTTTCGTAATCTGATAGATATCTTCGCGAGGTATATAATAAGGATCTTCCAGCCTCCCACTTTCAATCGATATTCCCCAAAGATTAACATCAAGTGAGTAGGGCTTTTTCTTTGTTGTATCAATGGAGATATTATTCTTCTTGGCATACTCTATTTCTTCCTGCCGTGTCTTGAGTTCCCATTCCCTGACCGGCGCGAGTATCTTCAATTTCGGATCCAATGCGCCGATAGTCACTTCAAATCTTACCTGGTCATTGCCTTTGCCGGTCGATCCGTGCGCCACGAAACCGGCCTTTTCTTTATGAGCCGTTTCCACGAGCCCTTTCGCTATTATCGGCCTCGAAAGCGCGGTCGCCAAAAGATAGCCGTCTTCGTAAACAGCATCCGCTTTCAACGACTTAAAGACAAAATCTTTCACGAATTCGTCTTTCAGGTTTTCTATTATCACTTTTACTGCGCCCGTCTTAAGCGCTCTCTTGCGATAAGTGTCAAAATCGGACTCCCTGCCTGCCGGCAGGCAGGCCTGTCCCACGTCGGCCATATAAGCGACGACATCGTATCCCTTATTTGTAAGCCACTTTATCGCGACGGAAGTATCTAAACCGCCGGAGTATGCGAGAACGACTTTTGGTTTCATCCCTCGACTCCGCTCGGGATGAATACTGAGCTTGTCGAATGTATTCATTTCTTTTTCTTTCCTCCTATATAGATAATAAGAATAGCCTTCTGGACATGCAGCCTGTTCTCCGCCTGGTCTATGACTATCGAATTCGGGCCGTCAAGAAGCTCGTCCGTCACTTCCTCGCCTCTATGCGCCGGCAGGCAGTGCATAAGCACGGCGTCCTTTTTTGCCTTTCCGAATAATTTCTCGTTAATCTGATATGCCTCAAAATCCTTTAATCTCTTTTCGCACTCCGCCTCCTGCCCCATGCTTGTCCATACGTCGGTATACACGGCATCGGCGCTTTTTACGGCGTCTTCGGGATCTTTAAAATATAATATATCCGTCTTATTCTTATCGGCTATTTCTTTTGCGTCGTCAAAAATATCCTTCTTTGGCTCATACCCGGCCGGCGTCGAAAACTTAAGGTTCACACCCATCAAAGCGGCGGCATACATCAGCGAATGCAGGACATTATTCCCGTCGCCCACATACGCAAGCGTCAGATTCGTCAGTTTGCCGAATTTTTCCTTCAGCGTAAATATATCACTCAGCGCCTGGCACGGATGGTGAAGGTCGCTCAGGCCGTTTATTACCGGTATATCGGCGGACTTCGCAAGCGTCACGGCATCCTTATGCAAAAAAGTTCTCGCTATGATACCGTCTAGGTATCTCGACTGCACTTTTGCAACGTCCTTTATAGACTCTCTCACGCCGAGCTTAATATCGTCACCCGTCATGTAAATGGCATTTCCGCCCAGTTGGAATACTCCTACTTCAAAAGAGAGCCTCGTTCTATTGGACGGTTTCTGAAAAATCAGACCTACGGACTTGCCGCTTAACGGCCTTTCAAAGGCGCCCACTCCCGACTTAAGCCCCTCGGCAAGCTCAAATATATAATTTATGTCTTCCTGCGTAAGGTCCCTTACCGTCAAAAGATCTTTTTTCATATTCGCTTTTGGGGTCAGACCCTCGTTATGTTAACTACAAGGCAAGTGTCTGACCCCCTCCTCTTTTTATCGCCGGTTATAGTCTTTTGGTCCATTGCGAGCGCCTCTCACGCCTGCATAGTAACCATGCTTTCCTTAATTATACTTACCGCCTTGTTTATATCGGATTTTTTAACAATAAGCGGCGGCATAATCCTAAGTATATTGCCCTGCGTGCAATTTATGAGAAGGCCCCTCTTTACGCATTCATTGAATATCTTTTTACCGTCAACCGACAGCTCCACACCGAGCATAAGGCCCATGCCCCTTACCTCTTTGATGAATGGAAACTCTTTCTTGAGCCCTATTAATTTCTTTTTCAGGTACTCTCCCATATTTTTCGCATTATCAAGCAGGCTGTCTTCTTCTATAGCCTGAAACGTCGCCAGCGCCGCTGCCGAAACTATCGGGCTGCCTCCGAACGTGGAAGCATGAGCCCCTGCCGTCAAGGTATCGGCTATCTTCGTCGACGCTACAGTCGCACCTATCGGCACGCCGCCGCCCAATGACTTGGCCAGCGTCATAATGTCAGGCTGTATCCCGTAATTCTTATAGCAGAACATCTCGCCGGTCCTGCCCATGGCCGTCTGGACTTCATCAAATATAAGAAGCATGTCTTTTTCGTCACAGAGTCTTCTTAAGCCTTCAAGGTACGATTCCTCCGCCATGTTTATGCCGCCTTCGCCCTGAATCGGCTCAAGCATTATAGCGACGGTCTTTTCCGTCAAAGCGTTCTTTACCGCAGACAGGTCATTAAACGAAACTGTTTTAAACCCTTCCAAAAGCGGTTCAAAGCCGTGCTTGACTTTATCCTGGCCCGTCGCCGTTATCATCGCCATCGTTCTTCCGTGGAACGACTTTTCCATTGTTATAATCTCGTATCTTTTTGTCCGGCTTCCGTATTTTCTCGCCAGCTTTATGGCGCATTCATTGGCCTCGGCGCCGCTATTGGCAAAGAATACTTTGCCCGGAAACGCGTGGCTGATGATTTTTTCCGCGAGTGACGCCTGCAGTTCGTTATAATAATTGTTCGAAACATGTATCAGCTCACCGGCCTGCTTCCGTATCGCCGAGACGACTTTCGGGTGGCAATGGCCGATGCCGCTCACCGCCCATCCCGGAAAGAAATCGAGATACTCCTTCCCTTCGGCGTCCCGCATCTTTATGCCTTTTCCTTTTACAAACGCGATCCCGTCTCGCGTATACGTCGGCATTACATATTTATTGTACTTTTCCGTTATCATTTCTGTCTTGGTCATTTTACGATCTCTGTCCCTATTCCTTTGTCGGTGAATATCTCAAGCAATAAAGCGTGCGGTGTGCTCGCGTCCAATATATGCGCCTTTTTAACTCCGCCTCTTATGGCGTTAACGCAGGACTGGGCCTTTGGGATCATGCCGGCATCTATTACCTTCTTTTTTATCAGCTTATCAACTTCGCTAGCTTTTAGCGTATGATATAACGTATCCGGGTCTTTCTTGTTTCTCATTACCCCCCTCACATTCGTGAGAAGAACGAATTTTTCCGCTTTAAGCGCCACGGCTATTTCGCTCGCGATATCGTCGGCGTTGACATTATAGGTATTCCCGTCTCTCCCGACCCCGAGCGGATAAATTACGGGGATTATATTGTCCTCTATCAGTCTTTTTACGACGGTTGTATCGAC